>Ga0115550_1000047_pt1 | contig 127801 bp, 106 predicted proteins | sample COGITO_mtgs_1005_FD_87177 | JGI IMG/M metagenome (GOLD analysis project Ga0115550, IMG submission 87177) | Pelagic marine microbial communities from North Sea - COGITO_mtgs_100511 | ecosystem: Environmental > Aquatic > Marine > Epipelagic | place: Germany:Helgoland, sampling site Kabeltonne...
GCAGAAAGGTCAGCCAAGCGCTGCCCGAAGGGTTCAACCGGGAGCCGCGTACTTCGCGGTGCCTGTGGTGGACAGGCGGTTCTCGGTTGAACAAAATTCATACACCAAAGGTCAACACGCTCTAGGGTTACCCGACTCTCGCGTAAGGAATTCGACCATGCATCTAAGCTGGCATGATGTGATAGGGGCTGAGAAATCTCAGCCTTATTTTCAGCAAACCATTGCAGCAGTAAAACAAGCGCGTGCCAGCGGGGAAGTGATTTACCCGCCGGAAGCCGATGTGTTTTCAGCCTTTAAACTGACCGATTTTGACAATCTGAAAGTGGTGATCATTGGTCAGGACCCGTATCACGGGCCGAATCAGGCACATGGTTTGTCTTTTTCGGTGCGACCTGGCGTGGCTATTCCACCGTCCCTTCGCAACATGTATAAAGAGCTGGCGCTGGAGTATCCGGATTTTCAGATGCCAAAACATGGTTGTCTGGAAAGCTGGGCAACACAGGGCGTGTTGTTACTCAATACCGTGCTGACGGTTGTTGCCAATCAACCCAATTCGCACCGGCATTTAGGCTGGGAGCAATTTACCGATAACGTCATTCGCGCTATTAGTACCAAGTCCGAGCCGGTGGTGTTTTTGCTGTGGGGTGCACACGCCATTAAAAAACAAAAACTGATTGATGGTCATAAACACCATATCCTCACCGCGCCACACCCGTCGCCATTGTCAGCGCACCGGGGCTTTTTAGGCTGTGGCCATTTTTCCGCGACGAATCAGTGGTTGCTTGCACAGGGCAAAACTGCTGTGCAATGGCAGGTTTAATGCTGGAATTGGGTCCGTGGTATTGCTGAACGGTTTGCTTTCGGTTATAAAATCGTAAAGTAATTCAGCGATGCCGCTCTGGCATCAGACGGCCAGCTTATGTCAGAACTTTCGGATCGCTGTGGTTATTGCAAGACGCAACTGCATGGCAAGTATTGTCATCATTGTGGTGTCTATAATCCGCAGCAACGCTTGAACTTACGCACTATCGGTGCTGATTTGTATCAACGGGTACTCCAGTTTGAGGCCAGCATTTTTAAAACCAGCTGGCACTTACTCATCAGCCCTTCAAAGGTATTGCAGGCATTTTTTGCCGGGCAACGTCGTCATTATACGCATCCGTTTAGTTACATGTTGCTGCTTGGCACGCTGGCGGTGTTGCTTGCTTCAATTGCCGGCGATAGTTTTTGGCTGGGGTTCAAGCAAATGATGGCGGCTTATCCAGGTAAACGACTGACCGGCGAAACGCTACAACGTTACCTCGATTTTTATGTAACGCTTTACAAGTTGTTGCCGTACTGGATTTTTTTATCCACGCTACCGATGGCGGCGTTGAGCTGGTTAATCCAGCGCCAGCGTGGTTATCATTTGGCAGAACTGTGGATTGCTTGTTTATACGCAGCAGCTTTTGCCACGTTGCTTGGCATGCCGCTGTTTGTGCTTTGTGATTTACTTGAGTGGCCGCTCACAGTGAAAATGTCGTTGGAGAACGCGCTGTTAATGCTGATGCAAGTGTGGTTCTTAGTTTGTTTAATCGGCTGGCGGCAGATTATCTGGTTATTGCTGGCGGCGATTGCCAGTTATGCCTTGCTGGCGACTTTGCAAAATCTACTGGCACATCTGTATGCCATAGCTCCAACGTTTTGGCGGTAAAAAACTACAAATAATAACGACTGCGGCTGGTGAGCTGCAGTCGTTATGGTGCGGTTTGCTGAATGCTAAAAACAAAAAAGCCCACCAGAATCGGGAGGGCTTTATGGGATCACATCAGCTGTTCAATCAGGTCGTCGTCGAAACTAAAGTCTATGTCTTCCAGCTCTTTGCGTAATCTCTGCCGTTCTTTGACGGCCTCGATTTCGCGCCATTTGCGCTTCACCGCTCGACTGCTTTTCGCGGCTGGGCGCTCCAACATGTTCAGTAAGTCCTCAAAGCTTTCCATACTGCACCTCGCTGAGTTGTTGTTATTATCGCCAAAATTGATATCACACTTTGTGACAAAATAAAATAGTCAGATGACAGAAAAATGAATTCAAAATGAACTATTGGCGATCAATGCCGGCTAGGACGTCGCTGAAATGGTGATTTTTGCCGGTATCTGGTGCGGAGAACCAGAATTTACGATATAAAAAAAGGCCACAAATGTGTGGCCTTCGTTGAATACAAAAGGTTTGAAGGTTAGTGCTGAAACAACTTAATCAACCGCTCGGTTGATGCATCAAACTGATGTTGTTGCTGACCTGACAACACCTGATAAATCGGTGTCGACAGTTGTTTACCCAGCTCGACACCCCATTGGTCAAAGGAATTGATGTTCCAAAGCACGCCTTGCACAAACACTTTGTGTTCGTATAACGCCAATAACGCGCCTAAATAAAATGGCGATAGTTCTGGCAGCAACAGCGTATTGCTGGGTTTATTACCCGGCGATACTTTATGCGGTGCAAGTTCTGCCGCTTGCGCCGCAGAGCCACCGGCCGCCAGAACTTCGGCTGTAGCTTCGTCCAGCGTTTTGCCTTGCATCAGCGCCTGGGTCTGGGCAAAACAATGCGCAGCTAACCGATGGTGGTGATCCTGCAGATCATGGGCAGCTTTGACCGGCAGAATAAAATCAGCAGGCACCGCTAACGCACTTTGATGCAAGAGCTGATGGTAAGCATGTTGGCCGTTGGTACCAGCATCGCCCCAGATCACCGGCGCGGTGGCTGCAGTTAAAGTGTCACCTGCGATATCCACGCCTTTGCCGTTACTTTCCATATCCAGCTGTTGTACATATGATGGCAACAAGCGCAAATAGTGGCTGTACGGCAACAATGCCTGCGTCTGACAACCTAAGCCATTGATATACCAAACACCCAGCAAGGCTAAAATCACCGGCATATTCTCGGCGAAAGGTGCTTGTTGGAAATGTTGGTCCATCGCATGCGCGCCAGCAAGCAGCTGATTAAATTGCACGGTGCCAAGCATCAGGCACAATGGGAAACCAATGGCTGACCATAACGAATAACGGCCACCGACCCAATCCCACATTGGCAGAATATGGTCGCTTTCAATACCAAATTCAGCCGCGGCTTTGATATTCGACGAAGTTGCCCAAAAATGCCGGGCAATAGCTGCTTGATCGGCGCCGTTGTCGGTGAACCATTGGCGAATAGCTAAGGCGTTTTGTTTGGTTTCTTCCGTACCAAAAGATTTGGAAGCCACAAACACCAGCGTCGTCGCCGGATCCAGACCTTTCACCACATCACTGACCACAGCACCGTCAATATTGCCAGCAAAGTGAATTTGCAGCGGGCTGATGTTGTATGGTGTTAACGCTTCAACCGCCATCTGTGGGCCCAACAACGAGCCACCGATACCAATCCAGATTAAATCGGTGATGGGCTCGCCGGTGTAACCGGAATATTGCAGGCTGTTCAACTGTTCCACTAACGCAAACATCTGTGCATGACAGGCACTGATTTCGGCGCTGATATCCGCATCTTCTAGCGTCAGATTGGCCGACAACGGCGCCCGTAGAGCGGTGTGCCAGACACTGCGTTGCTCCGAGCTGTTGATTTTAGCTCCGGCAAACATTTGTGCCCGTTTGGCGGTTAGCTCGCTGTCTTGTGCTATTCCGAGTAGATGCTGCCAGATAGCCTCGTTAATCAGGTTTTTAGAATAATCCAGTTCAATCCCACAGGCATTTTGCGCATAACGTGTTGCGCGCTCTGGATCTGCAGCAAATTCCTGCCGCAGGTTTAATGGTTGTTTCGCAAGTTGCGCCAAATCGCGCCAAACTGCAGACGGCATCCTAAACTCCTTGTGCGTGATAAGTGGTGTGTCGGGCGTCGATCATTGCAGCGCCAGACTAATCACCTGTTCCAGTTTACGTTGGTCAATCGCAAATTTACGAATGCCTTCCGCCAGTTTTTCAGTCGCCATCGCATCTTCGTTCAGGGCCCAGCGGAATTCGGTTTCGGTCAAACTGGTCGGTTTTGCGGTGGTGACGCCGGTATCTTTAAGGTATACCGTCAGTTCACCGGTTTGTTTGTCCAGTTCATCCAGCAATGGCGGGGCGATGGTTAAACGGTCACAGCCAGCCAGCGCCAACACTTCGCCGATATTGCGGAAACTCGCACCCATCACTATGGTTTTGTGGCCATGTTGTTTGAAATAGCGGTAAATTTCCCGTACTGAAATGACGCCTGGATCGGTTTCGGCATCGTAGCTTTGACCGGTGCTGGCTTTGTACCAGTCCAGAATACGGCCCACAAATGGCGAAATCAGGAACACGCCAGCTTCGGCACAAGCGCGGGCCTGGCACATATGGAATAACAAGGTCAGGTTACATTGAATACCCTGTTGCTCCAGCACGCGGGCGGCTTGAATACCTTCCCAGGTGGAGGCGATTTTAATCAGAATTTTATCTTTGCCGATGCCATTTTCCTGATAAAGCGCAATCAACTGCAGCGCTTTGGCAATCGTAGCCTGCGTATCAAAGCTTAAGCGGGCATCGACTTCAGTTGAAACCCGGCCTGGTACCAACTTACTGATGGCAGTGCCGACATCAACAGCGAATTTATCTGAAGCCAGACTCAGTTGCGCTGTTTGTTCCGTTGCCTTGGCTTTGGCGTATGCTGCCGCCTGGGCTAATAACGGTTTCGCAAACGCCAGCTGGCTGGCATTGAGTAATAAAGATGGGTTGGTGGTGGCATCAACCGGCCGGAATTGTTCGATGGCGTTTAAATCACCGCTGTCGACGACGACGGTCGTCACCGCTTTTAGTTGCGCTAATAATGTGCTCATATTGTTTAATTACCATTTATTGGTCAGCTTAATGCTGAAATTGCCTTAGATTTTATTTATTTGTAGGAATATTACAACAAATAATGCGGCTTTATGTTGAATTCCTGCCAAACAGTTGCTCAATTTTTATCAGGTTACTATAGTTGTTTTATCACGTTTCACGTGTTGTCACTCGAAAGCCGCCCATCGACGATTCTGATTTGTTAAGGCCTTAATGACGTTGACGCCCAAATTTTATAAACATAAAAAAGTCCTGGTCGTTGATGATTGTGATCCGGTGCGCGCGTCCATAAAAAGCATGCTACAAAAAATAGGTTTCGAACATATTGCAACGGTGTCAGATGCCAATGCGGCCATCGCCAATTGCACTGAAGTTGAATATGATTTTATCTTATCCGACTTCAGTCTGGGTGAAGGCAAAGACGGTTATCAGTTATTTGAAGCCTTGCGTCATTTGAGTTTATTAAAAAGCTCATGTTGTTATTTGATTATCAGTGCCGAAAGTCAACGCCAGATTGTGCACGGTGTGGTGGAACTGCAACCCGATAGCTATCTGCTGAAACCATTTACCTTTATTCAGCTGGAAAAACGCCTGCTGCGCGCTTTGCAGATTAAAACCGCACTGGCCAAAGCCTATGATGAGATCCATCAGGGGCAGTTTGTAGAAGCCGCCAATTCCTGCGAGACCGTGATTAAATCAGACCCTGATTTTGCCATCTATGCGGTGCGCCTCAAAGGGGAATTATTACTGCAAATGGAACATTTTCAGGCGGCCGAGCAACTTTATAGCCATATTCTGAGCAGGCGTGATTATGCCTGGGCCAGATTAGGCTTAGCCATTGCCCGTTTTTGTCAGCAGCGCTGGCTGGAAGCTGAGTTTGAATTACGTGAATTGTCGCGGATGGACGAAACCAAAGTTGAAGCGCTGGACTGGCTAGCGCGGCTGTTTATCAAACGGCAGCTACTAAAAGACGCTTATGAAACCTTAAGTGAAGTCACTAAATTATCACCGAAAAATTATCAACGACAAAAAGCTTTGGCCAATCTGGCGGAAATTAATGGCTTAAAAGAAGACACCGTCAAAGTGTATTCGCGCCTTTTAAATGCCGCGCGTTATTCCATTTACGACACGCCCGACAATTTCCTGAATTATGTGCGGGCGATTATCGAGCAGGCCAAGGACGTGAATAAGCTGGAGCAGGCCAGATTACTGAAAAAGGCCGATGAAATTTTGGGGAATATTGGTAAAAGATTTTCACTCGAAACCTATATTCACGAAGAGCTGGCGGTGCGGGCACGCATCAATATTCTCAAAGGCAATATCGACGAAGCCCGTGAATTGCTAGTGAAAAGTGATGCGGCCGAAGGCAGCCGTACGTTGTCGGTTGAAGCCTGTCTGGATAAAGCCAAGGCCTATTTTGAAGCTGGTAATTTGTCGCGCTCCGATGAATATATGGAAAAACTCAGCGAAGTGGTCAATCACGAAGATTTATTGGCCAATACGTTAACGGTGCTTATTCAGCAAGAACATAAACAGCATGACAATTTGCGTGAAGAAATTAAAACCCTGAATAATGACGGTCTGGATGCTTATCAAAATGGTTATTTTGGCCGGGCATTGGAGTTTTTTAATAAAGCCTTCGATTACATGCCGTACAACCCCAGTCTGGCACTGAATTTATTACAAACCATCAGTAAAATTGGTGGCGTGAATAAAGACAGTGCCCGCCTGGCGCGCCGTTGTGTGATGATCCTTGAACAAAGCGAGTTGTCGGACGCTAATCAACGGCGGTTTCAGGCGGTGATGAAAGAGCTGAACGCGCTGTTGCAGCTGGCCTGAACTGGCCTGAACCGGCTTAAATTTGCTATAGTGCCGGCTTTTCGTGGTTTCTCAGTTTCGCGGTTTCTTAGCTTCGCACTTTCTCAGTTTCGCAGTAAGGGTTCACATCGATGTTAATGGTTGTATCTCCGGCAAAAGATTTAGATTATCAAACTCCCGCTCCCGCTGTTGCGACGACCCAACCGACCTTGCTGGCACACAGCAGTGAATTGATGAAGGTTTGTCGCAAACTCAAGCCATTGCAACTCTCTGAATTGATGCATATCAGCGACAAACTGGCTGGCCTGAATGCCGCGCGATTTGCCGAATGGCATTTGCCTTTTACCGCCGATAACGCCAAACCAGCGCTGTTTGCCTTTAATGGTGATGTGTATCAAGGCTTGGACGCCGCTAGTTTAACTGCCGCCCAAGTACAGTATGCCCAGCAAAAACTGCGCATTTTAAGTGGCTTGTATGGCGTTTTAAAACCACTGGATTTGATGCAGCCGTATCGGTTGGAAATGGGCACGGCACTTGCCAATAAACGTGGCCAGAACCTGTATCAGTTTTGGGGTGATACCGTCACCACCGAACTCAATCAGCAGCTGGAGCAGTTAAACGCGCCGCTGCTGCTGGATTTAGCGTCGCAGGAATACTTTAAAGTGGTGCGGCCAAAGCTATTGGCAAAACCGGTGGTGAAAGTGCAATTTCGCGATTTTAAAAACGGTGATTATAAAATTATCAGCTTTTTTGCCAAAAAAGCCCGTGGTTTGATGGCGCGGTATGTGCTGACTGAGCAGATTGATCAGCAGTCGGGGCTGAAAGATTTTAACCTCGGCGGCTATCAGTTTCACCCTGAATCATCCACGGCAAGCGAACTGGTATTTTTACGCCGCTTGGCGGATGCGTAACTCACAGAGATCAGCCACAACGCCCAACTCAAATACCCAATGTTTGCAGCCGCAAAATTGCGGCTGCGCTTTTACAGCCAGTTTTGCTAAAATACTGGCCTGACCTTTTCTGAGAATCCAGCATGAAATTTCCCGGCCGCCGTAAACTGAAGCATTATTTCCCGGTTTCCCAACCAAAACTACAACTCCCAAGCTTCGAAGTGCGGCCAGAACTGGACACTTATGTGGTGGGTTTAGATCAGACCATCGTGGATGTGATTGCCAATGTCTCGGACCAATTTTTAGAAAAATATAACATCGGCAAAGGCTTATCTAACTTAGTTGAACATGGAAAGGCCGATCAGATTTATCAGGAACTGGTGCAAAACGGCGCTATTTCTGACCATTTTGCCGGTGGCACCATCGGCAATACCATTCACAACTATTCGGTGCTCGCTGACGATAAATCGGTGTTATTGGGCGTGATGTCGGCCAGTATTGCGCTCGGTAGTCCGGCTTATCATTATTTATGTCACACCAGCTCCAAAGTGGATATGAACCATCTACAAGGGGTGCACGGTGACGTTGGTCGTGGCATCACCATGATTACCCCGGACGGCGAACGGACTTTTGTGATAGACCCGGGTGAAATGGATGCGTTAACGCCAGCTTATATTCCGGAAGATATTATCGCCAAAGCAGCGGCGGTGGTGGTCAGTGCTTATCCGCTGCGTGCCAGCGGCCAGCCAATTCAACAAGCGATGCAGCGGTTACTTGAAGTGGCCAAAAAGCATGGCGTGCCGGTGGTGATGAGTCTTGGCACCAAACATTTGGTGGAAGAACATCGCGAGCTGATCCTTGCGACAGTGCGCGAATATGTCGACGTGCTGGCGATGAACGAGCTGGAAGCCGAAGCCTTAACCGGTGTTGCCGATCCGCTGCAAGCTGCCGAAGCCGTGCTGGAACTGACCGATATGGTGTTGGTGACCGCCGGACCTGAAGGTTTGTATTTGTGTGGTTACACCGATGAGCCAGGCAAACGCGAAACCACCAATCCGATTAAATCCGGCACTATCGCCGACTATAACCAATTTGAATTCAGCCGCCCGGTGCAAAAACAGCACTGCAAAAACCCGGTGAAAGTGTATTCGCATATCGACCCGTATTTAGGTGGGCCGGAGCGGATTAAAAATACCAATGGCGCTGGTGATGGCGCGTTAGCGGCTATTTTGCATGATATCGCTGCCAATTATTACCACCGTCATGCACTGCCGCTGTCGAGTAAACATGAGCTGCCGTATTTGGCTTATTCGTCTTTTGCGCAGATTTGCAAATATGCCAACCGCGTCAGTTATGCCATTCTGGTGCAAAACGCACCACGGTTATCGCGTGGCTTGCCGGAAAAAGAAGATAGTTTAGAAGAAGCTTATTGGGAAAGGTAATTCGCCGCTTTCTAATAAAATCAGCTAGTTAAGTGAAATCCTCCAAAGCCGCCTCTGCGCGGCTTTGTCTTGGTCGACAGAATATGCTGCTTGGACGCATCAATTTGTAAAGCGGTACGCCGGTCTTTATAGTGTGGCGCTTAGCGTGTTGCGTGACGAATTCGCCCAATAAATTAACGATATTCAATAAACGAGACAACATCCCTGATGACTAAATTTTGTCGTTGTATGCTGGTGCTTGGCAGCCTGTGGTTTCATACCAGTCAGGCCGCAGACATCTATATTCCAAAAGCCAGCGGCAGCATTGTGATCGATGCCGATTTATCTGAACCGGCCTGGCAACAAGCGACCGCCGTCGAGATTGTTTACGATACCTGGCCGGCCGAAAATACCCCGGCGCCGGTGAAAACCACCGCTTATGTGATGGAAGATGGTGAGTTTTTCTACATTTCTTTTATCGCTGAAGATCCGGACCCAACCCAAATCCGCGCGTTTTACCGCGACCGCGACAAAATCTGGGACGACGATAACGTCGGCATCAAACTCGATACCTACAACGACAGTAAATTGGCTTATCAATTTTTTATCAATCCGTTTGGGGTACAAGCCGATGCGATTGAAAATGAAATCACCAAATCGGAAAGTGATGCTTGGGACGGGATTTGGCAAAGTGCCGGTAAAGTCACCGCGACCGGCTATCAGGTCGAAGTGGCTATCCCACTGCGGATGCTGAATTTTAACGACCGGCTGGCGAGCCAAAAATGGCAGTTAGAGCTGCTGCGTTTTTATCCGCGTGATGTACGGCATCGGATTTCCAGCAATAAAATTGAACGGGCTAATCCGTGTTGGATTTGTCAGATGTCACCAGCGAGCGGTTTTGCCGGCGCCAAACAAAGTAACCATTTTACCCTGGTGCCGTCATTAGTGATGGGGGCGAGCCAGCAACGTGATGTCACTGCTAACAGTAAAAGCGACTGGCACACAGAGAATAATCTGGAGCCAAGCCTGGATGTCAAATGGGGTATTACCCCGGACATCAGTTTTAATGCCACCTTAAATCCAGATTTTTCGCAGGTTGAAGCCGACGAAGCGCAGGTCTCAGTCAATGATACCTTCGCGTTGTTTTTTGACGAAAAACGGACGTTTTTCCTTGATAACGCGGACTATTTTTCATCGCCGCTGGATTTAGTTTATACCCGTAATGTGTCGTCGCCGGATGCCGGGGTGAAGCTGACCGGACGTCATGATCAGCAGTCTTTTGCGTTTTTTGCCGCCAACGATAAAACCACCACCTTTATTGTGCCGGGTAATATCAGCTCCGATATCGCCTTTTTGGATCAAAAAAGTGAAAACGCCGTGCTGCGTTATCGCAATGATCTGACGCCGGAATTATCGGTGGGCTGGATCAGCACCTTACGCCAATCCGATGATTACCATAACTTTGTGCATGGTCTGGATGCGAAATATCAGTGGAATGATCAAAACCGGCTGATTGCGCAGGTGCTGCATAGTGACAGTGAATATCCGACGGCACTCGAGGCACAGTTGAGTGGTGAAGCGGCGCTGCGGGCATCGGCTGATCGGATCAGCGATGGTTCGCAATATCTTGATTATCAACATGAAAACCGTAATTGGAGTTGGTACAGCCGTTATCAGGCGATGGGGGAAAACTTCCGTGCTGATATGGGATATCAGCCACAAACCGATTTTACCAAACAAACCCACGGCGCGACCTATCAATGGTTTTCCGACAGTCCCTGGTGGAACCGGCTGCAACTTTGGAGTGACTGGGATATTACCCACAACTCCGACGGTGAGCTGCTAGAAAAAGAAGCTGAAATGGAAGTGCAATTATGGGGCGCCGCACAATCTTATGGTTTTGTGGGATTAACCAAGCGCGATCGGGTCGGTAGCCGCCTGGATGACGGTCGGTTATTGGTTGATGGCAATAGTCAGCTATTCACCGAACATACCGTAAGCGCCGGTGCTGAAATGCAGCCGTACTCCGGGATATTTCTTGGATTTGAAGCTGAAACCGGCAAGAAACTCGATTTTCGCAACAACCGGCTCGGTGATGGTTTAGAACTGGCGCCAGAACTGAAATGGAACGTCGATGCCCATATGCAAATTCAGGCGCGGCATATATACCGCACGCTGGACGCGGATTCGGCGGAAGTATTTACCGCCAACCTGACGGACTTGCGGCTTAGCTATCAATTTTCGGTGCGCAGTTTTTTACGGCTGGCGCTGATTTATTCCGATATCGAGCAAAACCCGTTAAATAACACCGGCGACGTCACCGAACGTTCGAAAACGCTCGGCTCGCAGCTGCTATATTCTTACAAGCTCAATCCACAAACCTTATTCTTCGCCGGCTACAGCGACAACGCTTTTAGCGATGACGAAGTGCAAGATTTAACCCGCGCCGAGCGTTCAGTGTTTATGAAGTTCAGCTACGCCTGGATGCTGTAACTTCTGGGGTCAGAGTACCTTTGGGGTCAGAGTACTACTCTGACCCCATGCGCAAATGAACCCGCGGCTTGACGATTCCGGGCAGGAGGATTTTTGAAAAACGATGACCGCATCCCAAAACTGATTTTTGCCAAAGTCTATCCAATGTACGTGCAAAAAGCTGAGCGTAAAAATCGTACGCGTGACGAGGTTGACCAGGTTATTTGCTGGTTGACGGGTTATAGCGAGGCTGGCTTAACGCAACAAATCGCCAAAGAAAATGACTTCGAGACCTTTTTCGCCGAGGCGCCCGCTATTCATCCACATCGTTCGCTGATTAAAGGCACCATCTGCGGTATTCGGGTGGAAGAAATCGAAGATCCACTGGTACAAAAAGTACGGTACCTGGATAAATTGATTGATGAACTGGCCAAGGGCAAAGCGTTAGAAAAGATTTTGCGCTGACCGCTAAAGGAGCCGCAACCTAGCATGTTAAGCAAATTGTTCCGCTGGGAGAAAGGTAGATAGCTCGTCACTGAAAATGACTTCGGTATCTGTGTTGGTGATTACCGTATGTCGGGGTATTTAGTGGGCTTTTTCGCAACAGGAAAAAGTTCGATTTTCGTCACCACTGGCTCGGTGATGGTTTAGAGCTGACGACTGAGCAGAATTACATGGGGTCAGAGTACTACTCTGACCCCAAATTTACTCTGCCCCAAAATTTATTTACAACGCCTTCGTTTCCAAAGCTTTTTTGCCTTCCAGCTCGCGGATGCGACGTTCTTTTTCTGTTTCCAGATCAAGGCGTTGTTGTGGTACTGCCGATGGCGCAGTGGGTATGGGTTTACGTGGCAGCTTTTTGTCAGCCATCGCCGCTTCATACAGGAAGCCCGCCATAATCACTGACGCCTGTTTTAAATCGTCTTCAATCACGTGATCAATCGAATCGATGTGCGTGTGGTGCAGGCGGGTGCTGTAATCCAGCGGATCCTGAATAAACTGGAAGCCTGGTAAACCCACATCATCAAAGGATTCGTGGTCGGTGCCGCCGGTTGATAAAGGCGAGATGGTGCCGGTGCTTAAGTCACCATACGGACCAAACCAGTCGGTAAACATTGGTTTCGCTGCTACATTGCCTTCGGTGTAGATGCCACGGAAGCGGCCGCTGCCGTTGTCCATATTAAAATAGACCGACAGTTTGTCGTAAGCTGGTTTTGGCTGAATTGGCCAGCCCGGGCTTGACCACAAATAACGTGGCAAAGCTTTTTCGGCTGGATCTTTTGGCTCGGGCCGGCTGGCAAAAACATCGTTAACATAAGCGCGGGAACCAAATAAACCTTGCTCTTCACCGGACCACAGCGCAATGCGGATGGTGCGTTTTGGTTTGACGTTTAGTTTAGATAAAATCCGTACCGCTTCCATCGCGACCGCTACACCGGCGCCGTTATCGACCGCACCATCACTGGCATGCCAGGAATCCAGGTGCGCACCGACCATCACCACTTCAGCACTTCGGTCTGTCCCCGGAATTTCGGCGATGGTGTTGTACGATTTCATATCGTCATCGTGGAAGCGGGCTTTGATATCCAGCTGCAGTGTTGGTTGCTCTTTGCGATCGAGCATTCTGGTTAGCAGGCTGTAATCTTCCTGCTCGATGATGATGGCAGGCACCGAAAAGGTTTCGCCTTGTCGGTGCGATTTACCAAACACCCGTACCAAACCGCCTTGACGGCTGCTGCGGTAGATCACCCCGGCGACTTGCTCTTTTTCTAAAAACGCTATTAACGCCATATTAAACTGATAACTTTGCATCCGGCTGTCGCGCAGCGCTTTGGTCATAAACGACTGATAGCTGGCGCGGGCACCTGGCTCATAGTCTTTTAAATCGGTCAGCGTTTTAGCGCTTAAACGTTCAAAAATCACCGTTTGTGGCGGTTCGATTTTTAAGTCTTCACCCATCAGCAATATTTTGCCCTGTAATTTTCCGGCGTATTGCGCTAAATCAGCCACTGTATTGACGTCAAACATCATCACATCGCCGCTGACCACGCCGTTGGTGCCAGGTGTCCAGGCGACGGGAATGCCGTGTAACGATTGCTGACGCGGGCCTGCTAAGGTGATGCTGGCGGATTCGTTGCTCCAGCCCCGGCCAAATTCAAATGGGTGCAACTGACCGTTTTTCAGACCCCAGTCTTGTAACTGTTTAAGCGTCCAGTGATTCGCTTTCACCATTTGTGGGGATGCGGTTAAGCGCGGGCCGATGTTGTCGGTCAGATGCTCTAAGGTGTGCATCACTTGCGACTGGTGAAAACCTTCATGGCGGATTTTATTGGCCATATCCAAATCGGCCGCTGCCATGGTTGCTGGCGAACATAGTAGAGCGGGAACAAGCAAACGCTTCATAACTGACATTTCCTGGGGTTGGTGTTGTTGTTTTATAGCTGAGTCTGAATGGTATCGCCGAAGTGCCCTCTGATCAGATCCGTGAGGCAATTTCCGACAGCCATAACAATGACCTGGCATTATTTTCGCTTCCAGCAGTAAAGCAGTGGCCATCCAAAGACAACAGCTTTGCGGCCGATGTCAGCGTTGCGTCGATATTCTGTGAAAAATGGGTAAAGATAGCGCTCGATCAAATAGCGGCGTACTTCCGCTGACGCGGAGAGTAACGCCCTACAATCGGTGATTCAGGGTAGGGCGTGACTCACCGCGTCAGCGGCAGTCCGCCATCGAGCCAGAAACTCGTCCGGACAATGGTGCTTGTGTATTCAATAACGCGGGAGATTTGACTAAGAAGTGGAGCGGGTGATGGGAATCGAACCCACGGCACGAGCTTGGGAAGCTCGGGTATTACCATTATACGACACCCGCAATGGCGCTAAGGTACTGAGTTGGCCGCGCTCTGTCAATCTGATTTCCCGCTAAATCAGTGGCTTCCGGCGGCTGGCAGACTAGCGAAATATGCGGCCAGATTAGCGATGTCTTCATCCGACAACGGCTTGGCCAGTGGCGACATCATAGTGTTTTTACGGGTACCGCTGCGATAGGCCACTAACTGATTGCTGAGGTAAAGCTCTTTTTGGCCGGCCAGGTTTGGCGTTTGAGGAGTGATACCGATGCCATCCTTGCCATGGCAGGCCTGACATTGCACTGCGGCAGTTTTACCGGCCTGAATATCGGCTTCGGCCGTGCAACCGAAAGTCAGTATGACTGACAGACCCACGACCAATAATGATAGAGGATGGCGGTTAGTTTTTAATCGGTACTGCGCTGAGTGTTTTGACATAAAGGGTTGTTTGAGCATTGGTTTTCCATGCAGTTACGCAATTCCAATCTCCAGTAAGCCAAAGTAACCCCAGGCTGGCAAGTTAAAAATCGGCCTGACAAGACAAAAATCATCCGTATCTGGTGCAATCAAAAGCTCTGTGCTTGGCAGACGGTCGCTGCATGTTACAGTAACGTCCAGAGCATACATCATCTCCTGGCAACCGAATCATGACCACAGAAAACTATCCTGCATCTTCTATCTCAACAACTACGCTGCAGCAGGCCGCCGCCATTCTGGCAAAACGCCGGCAACGTGGCGAAATAGGACCATTATTGGATGAATCGCTACGCCCACAATCCTTAACCGACGCTTTTGCGCTGCAACAACAGGTGGCCGTAGCGATGGCTGAGCCGATTGCCGGCTGGAAATGTTTATTACCAACGCCGGATAAAATGGTGGTGGCACCGATTTATCAATCGACGGTGGCGCGCTTTGATAACAATGCAGTTGATATTCAACAGTGCGCCTTATGGCCTTCGACATTGCCAGCATATGCTGGACTAGCCAGGGTCGAACCAGAATTGGCTTTTGTATTGCAGCAAGATTTACCGCCAAGAGCAGAGCCCTACAGCGAAGCAGAGGTTGATCACGCGATTGGTGCGACTCATCTGGCGCTGGAGCTTATTCAAAGTCGGTTTCGTCATGACAGCGGCGCCGGTTTTTTCGACCAGTTGGCGGATGGACTGTTTAATCAGGGTTTGTTTTTAGGACCAAAGCTGCAGCTAACACCAGGCTTTTGCGGCAGTGAATTTGCATTACAACTGACTTTTAACGATGGCCGGGTGCAAAGCTTGAGCGCGGTACATCCGAACCAACAGCCACGCGCTGGTTTGTACTGGCTGGTGAATTTTTTGTCGGCCAACAATATTGCCATGTTGGCAGGCCAGGCGGTGATCACCGGCTCTTACGCTGGCGTGTTGGATCTGCCATTTGGTGAGGACATTCAGTTTCAATACGGCGATTGGGGGCAATTCAGGCTGCGGTTTGTCACAAAAACATCGTAAGATAGCGCCACTTTGTAAAAATTACTGGGCACGCGATGGATTTTTTACCACAACACGGTTTGAATATGACGCCATTATTGTCGTTTGGCGTGTTGTTAGTGGTGGGGGCGCTGGGCGGATATCTGGCGCATCGCTGGTCCTGGTTGCCCAGTATCACCGGTTTTATGCTGGTGGGTTTATTGGTCGGGCCAAGTGGTTTAGGTTTGCTGGACTATGACACCTTAAAAGAAGCGCGCATTCTGGTGGATATTGCGCTGGCACTGATTTTATACCGGCTTGGTTCGTCGCTGGATTTAAGGTTTATCCGCCGTTCGCCGCGCATTGTGGCGGTCGCTTTAATTGAGTCCGCTTTAACCTTCTGCGCGGTATTCACCCTTAGTTATTTGTTGGGTTTTTCAGCGTTGATTGCCGCTGTAATTGGCGCGATTTTAATTTCATCTTCCCCGGCAGTTTTGCTGCACGTAGCGCATGAAGTGGGTGCCAAAGGCCCGGTCACTGAATCGGCTAAAACACTGGTTGCGCTGAATAATTTGTTGTCATTTTTGGTGTTTGCGCTGGTGATCCCGGCGATGCTGGTGCACGAGAATGCCAGCTGGCAGCAAGTGATTTTACAGCCTTTGTATCTGTTATTGGGCTCTGGTGTGCTCGGTATTTTGATAGGTTTAGGGCTGCATTTTGTGATCAGCCGCACCGCCAAAGCTGAGCAATATAAATTGGCACTGGTGGTTGGTGCCCTGATGCTGACCCTTGGCCTTGCGCAACAACTGCAATTATCAATGTTATTTGCACCTTTGATTGTCGGTATTGTGGTGCGCAGTGTCGAGCAGGATGTGGTGGTGTCGGCGATGGAATTTGGCAGTGCTTTTGAGCTGTTTTTTATCGTACTGTTTGTGTTTGCCGGTGCCAGTTTGCATTTAGCGGAACTGATTGAATATGCGCCGGTGATTCTGGCTTTGGTATTAACACGTTCCTTGGTGAAAGTGGCGGCGGTGAGTGTGTCGTTAAGACTCGGACTGCAGCCATGGCGACAAGCTTCAGCGACGGGTTTGTTATTAATCCCGATGGCTGGTCTGGCGATTGGTTTAGTACAAACCAGCAGCAAGCTGGTACCTGAGCAGGCCACGATTATTGCGGCGGTGGTGTTGGGGGCCGTGACGTTGTTTGAAACTCTGGGTCCGCCAATTGCCGCTTTTGCCTTTGGTTTAGCCGGTGAAGCCGCAGCCAGTACGCCAGTGCGCAAAGTAAGCCCCTGGCGGTTAAAAGACGAAGTACAAGTCGATGTCTCGGCACTGGTGGCGCAAGAGCCGGAAGATGCTGCAGTGGCAACACCCAGCAACGAAACAGCTGAAACCGGTAAACGCCGCTTCCGATTGTGGCCCTTTGCCGGAAAAGCTTGACGCTTAATTGCAAGGTCACCGCTACTTCTGGGGTCAGAGTACTACTCTGACCCCAGAAGTTTTAACCTTAGAAGTACAAAAGCTATAGTCGGCCGATTTCGAACATGTTGTAGATAATCCCGGCGGCACCTGCAATAAAACCGACACTGGTACCGATCATACAACCGATTTTGTTTTTACGCTGACGTTGGGCGACCACCGGATCTAGCCTGGCTTGTTCAGCCATCCTGGGGCCAATCAGTGCATTCATGCGCCGGCTTGAGATCAGCAGTCCAATCAGAAATATCGCAAACGCCCCTAATGGCCCCCAGGCGCTGCTGGTCATTTCATAACCCAAGGTCAACAACACGCCGGAAAATAACACCCAGGCGATGGTTTGATTGCGGATCCGTCGCAGCGCCACGCGTTCAGGTTCGTCTTTGGCGTTTTTCAAAACTGCCTGCATGCCAAAATACACCCCGGCGACGCCTGCAAGTGCGCCAATCATCGCGCCGCTGAGCAGCAATCCCAACTTGCTGAAAAAACCTACATTGGCCGACGAGCTGCCGGAGGTAGTAATGGCGGCCGTGGCTGCAGCCGCCGGAGGGCTTGCGGTCACCAGCATGGCAGCGACCATAGCGCTAAAACTAATACCCGGTGCGGTGCTGAGTAGTAAGCTGCCATACCGCCTGAGCAGTTGCTCCTTCAATAACTCGCGTACTCTGGACAGTTTTTTACGTACATTCGCATCCGATAACCCCAGCAATTCCGCCACTTGTTGGCTGGATTGCTCTTCGCGGTAATATAGCAACACGATTTCGCGGCTATCTTCCGGTAGGTCGTCAATCAAGCCCTGGATCAACATGTTTTGTTGATCACGTTGTAAATTATCGGCGACTTCAGATGTCGGATCGGCAAACTGCGCCAGCAATAACTCGGCTTCGTCACCCACCACCTGGTGCTTGATCCGGTTGTCGCGTAAATAGTTGTAAGCGCGATAGCGGGTGATTTGCCGCACCCAAGGCAGGAAACTGGCCGGTTCGCGCAAAGTGCCGAGCTGTTGCCAGACATGAATAAACACCTGCTGCGCCACTTCTTCACTGGCATCTAAATCTTTGACGATGGCCAGCGCAATGCCGGTCACGGTCTGGCGGCAGCGCTGAATTAACCGTTCGAACGATTGGATATCACCAGCACTGGCTTTAGTTACATCCGGGATCAACTGTTGTTCAATCAGGGTCAGCATGTTATTTCTCCGCCAGGAACTGGTTGATTTGATTCAATAACCATACGGGTTCGTCCCACATCATAAAGTGCCGTGCTTGCCAGTTAAATACAAGGATTGCCTGTGGAATTTTGTTAATTTGTTGTTTACACAATGCGTTCACTTGCGGGCTTATCGCTTCATTTGGCAAAGCGCCACCGGCACCCATTTGCTGGACCCGCTCGCGCGCCTGAATGTCCAAGCCTTGTTGCATGGTCGCTGCCTCACTGCGACTAGACAGACTCACCATAATCCCGACGAAAACCGCAATCAACGTTGATTTGCCGGTTGAACATTTGAGAGATACCTGACTGAACATGATGGTTACCTTGATTATGTAAGCTGCGTTTTGCAGGGTTCAGAACCAAGACACGGTGGCGCTGGTGGATGTGACAATTATGTTCAGATTTTTTTAGGGGCTGGATGGTTTTTTTGTGCGACAGCTGTCGCACATTTAGCTTGACCCAAGTGTGACATTTGTCGCACCCTATAGCTCAAGTCAAAGTAAAAGGAAAAACATCGTGAAATTTTGGATAGCGGTGCTGGCGGTACTGAGTTTGTGTCTGAGCCTGAACCCGAATTTGCAAGCTAACGAACAATTTCCAGCGTATGAATTACCCAATACCCAGGTGCACCAATTGCCGGCGCAAAAAAATGGTCGTCATTACGAGGTCTGGGTCGATTTGCCCGCTTCTTATGCCAGCGCAACGCGTCCGTTTCCGGTGCTGTTTGTGACGGACGCCAATTATGCGTTCCCGCTGATCCGCAGTATTCGCACCCGGCTTGGCGCTGGCGGGCAAAATATTGAAGACTTTGTGCTGGTCGGATTGTCTTATGCCAAAGGCGATAGTCCAACCGATAGTCGGAGTCTTGATTACACGCCAATTGCAGTGACGGCGCAGCAGCGCACCACCGAGAATTTCAGTGCCAAAGCATATGGTGGCGGGGCTTTGTATGCTGATTATCTTAAACGGCAAGTGATCCCGTTTGTACTGAACAATTACCGCATCGACGCTAAACGCAAACTTTTTGTCGGCCATTCTTATGGTGGGTTGTTGGGCGCACAGATTTTGCTGACCCAGCCGGACACTTTTGATACTTATATTCTGAGCAGCCCTTCGTTGTGGTTTTCTGACAAACATATGCTCAAACTGGCTGGCAAAGTGACGGCGGAAAAAGCTGATCTCACCGCTAGAGTACAGTTATATGCCGCTGAATTTGAACAGATTAAACCGGGCGCCAGATATGCCAACAAGGTGAGCATTGTTGCTGATATGAAGTTGTTTGAACAACTACTGAAAAAGCCTGGTTATCCAGGTCTTCAAATCCACAGCCAGGTGATCGCCGACGAAGACCATTTATCAGTGTTTCCATCGATGATTAGCCGGGCTTTGGTGAAATTGTTACCTGGCTACGGGCCTTATACCGCCGGTTGAGTGCAGCAGTCAAAGTAGGTGCGATAAGCAAAGCGCCATCGCACATCCTTCATTTGCACCATTGGTGGATGACGCTGCGCTTATCCACCCTACGCTTTTTTTAATTAGAACAATGCGTTAATTTCACCGTAGGTGCGATAAGCGTAGCGCCATCGCACATTGTTCATCAATCATCCAATGTCTTCAAAACCAGCAACCAACACAGTGCAATCTTGTTCTGACTCCAACAATTCTTACTTCAATAATTTCAGCAGTCGCGCTTTGCGGGCCACATAAACCTCATGGCCATCGTAGCCTTCCTTCGATAATGCGAGGGCTTTGTTGACCTGTTCCAGTGACGCCTGGTACATCTTATTTTGCTCATAACCAAATGCCAGACCGTTGTAAGCGTCAGGTTGTTCGGGATAAAGCGTGATGCCATATTTAAAAATGTTGATTGCTTCATCGAGGTTACCGCTATTGACGAACTGGTAACCCAGCTCCCGAATGACCGGTTCTGGCGGCGATGTTGCTTCGCCATATTGCTTTGATAACCTTAGGTAATAATCGCCGATAGAACTAGGGGCGCCGGTGTAGGCGCGAAGTGGCATCTGCAAAGGCAAGAACAGGTTCTGGTAAGCATTAAATATCCCGGCGACTGACGTGAGCGCATGGGGGACATTGGCAAATTCCTCACTCACGAACCTTAAGCCTTTTGGCGTGCTGGACGCAATGAAGTTGCGCATATCGTCATAGCGCTGCCGCATCAAGCCACTTTCTTCACCAATATTCATATATAAATAACTATCTAAATTTTTTGTTTTCGATATAAAAGCTTTGGTGCTTTTGGCCGTAGCCCCAAAATCCCACCATACCGCCGGACTGTAAGCGATATGCGCCTGAAACAATGTTGGTTCAGTTTGCAGCGCATACAGCACGAACACACCAGCGGCAGATGCGCCGGCAATAACTTTGAAGTCATGCGTACGATACTTGTGTTCTATCAAAGGCATCAGCTCGCTTTTGATAAAACTTAACAACTTTGGCGCGCCACCGCCGATGCCGACCGGGCCAATTGGTTCCTGATTGACAGTCGGGTACAGATCTCTCATTCGGTCAGTATTTTCAATGGCCACGATAATCACTTCAGGCGCAGCGTTGGCTTCCTGCAAGCGGGCTAAAACGCTGGTCATCAGCGGTAAATTTTCTTTGCCATCGAGGCGATAGATCACCGGATATGTTTTGTTCGGCTTTGCTGCATAACTTTTAGGAAGTTGGACGGTGATGGTTCTTGTTTCATTGAGCACTTTTGAAGCAAGGATCTCAGTTTGTAACTTGTACTCTGTTGCAACACTTTGCGCTGGTTGCGCAATAGCTGATGTTGAAGTGATGATGAAAAGCACCGCTGTAGTAAAACGCACGAAAACATCTATTTTTTTCATTATTAATTCACGTAAGTTGCTCAATTCACCCAAGTTAGCGCATGTTGCACTTGTTGTACATACTTGGAGCATTTGCACCATTGGTGGATGTCGCTTCGCTTATCCACCCTACGTTTTTTCTATTCGATACAAAGTGTTACCTTCATGGTAGGTGCGATAAGCGCAGCGCCATCGGACATGCTTCATATGTCGTTGTTATTTCTGCAGCCATTTATCAAAACGCCCCCCTGAAAAACGGTTCGTCATCGCTTCTCCTCTATCAGCAGTTCTGCTCAAGTTGCTTTTTATGTCACTTTTTATGTCACTTTTATGCCAATAGCGAAATAAAAGACATCTAAATGGCTGAAAGTCTGTTTTGTCGGTGTTTTTGTAATCTATCAGTGTTGAGTACCAAGCAAGAACAGGCTAGGGTGGTTTAAAAATAAGCAAAAAGCAGCCCGAAACAACACAGAGCAATCATTTTTCCCTTCATCCGTGATGTTACAGGATGAAGGGAAAAAACAGAGGAATGAGATATGTCGCAATATGCTGCTTTAAGGGCCAACGTCGGCCTGCTCGGCACACAACTGGGTGATACGGTCCGCAATCAGCTTGGACCGGCGGTGCTGGAGCGGATTGAACAAATTCGCCAGCTGGCAAAACAGGCGCGTCAGGGTACAGATGCTGAACATCAGCAGCTAAAGCAAATTCTGGCCAGTTTAACCGACGATGAAATTCTGCCGGTGGCGCGGGCGTTTTCGCAGTTTTTAAACCTCGCCAACCTCGCCGAACAACATCACACCATCAGTAAAGCGGGCCATAGTGCCATTGAAAAACCCGAGCCGCTGGCCGAGTTGCTCACGCTTTTGAAAACCAAAAATGTTGATGTGGTGAAAACCCGGCAAGCCGTTGCTGATTTATCAATTGAACTGGTACTGACGGCGCATCCAACCGAAGTGACCCGTCGCACCTTAATTTATAAACTGACCCAAATTGCCGATTGTCTGGCTGAATTAGAGCAAGATTTAACGCCGCTGCAGCGCGGTAAAATTGAGTTACGGCTCAGTGACTTAATCACCCAAGCCTGGAATACCAACGAAATTCGCGAACAAAGGCCGACGCCGGTCGATGAAGCCAAATCTGGTTTTGCGGTGATTGAAACTTCGTTGTGGCAAGCCATTCCGGAATTTATCCGCGAGCTGGATACGGCATTAAAACCGGTGCTCGGTCATGGCCTGACGCTCGACGCGGCGCCGATTAAATTCTCCAGCTGGATGGGCGGCGATCGCGATGGTAACCCTTTTGTCACCGCCAAAGTCACTCGTCAGGTGTTGTTACTCAGCCGCTGGAAAGCTGCCGATTTATTTAACCGTGATTTAGAAGTGCTCGGCAACGAATTGTCGATGAGCCCGGCCAACGAAGCGTTGCAAGCTGCCGCCGGTGGTTCGAGCGAGCCGTATCGTGAAGTGTTAAAACAGCTGAAAAATAAACTGGTGCACACCCGCGACTGGCTGGGCGAAGCGCTGAAACATGACCGCTTACAAAAACCGGACGATTTATTGTGGTACAACGCGCAGCTGCTGGAACCGTTGTTGCTGTGTTATCAGTCGCTGCTTGATTGCAAAATGGAAGTCATCGCCAACGGCCAGTTGCTCGATACCATTCGCCGTGCTTATGCCTTTGGTCTGACGTTATTAAAACTGGATGTGCGGCAGGAATCTGGTCGTCATGCGCAGGTGTTCAGCGAGTTCACGAAATACTTGGGTTTAGGCGATTACGCGCAGTGGGACGAAGGTGCTCGTCAGGCGTTTTTACTGAACGAGCTCAATAGCAAACGGCCATTATTTCCGAAAAACTGGCACCCGAGCGCTGAAGTGCAAGAAGTGCTGGATACCTGCGATATCGTCGCGCGACATGGCAGTGAAGCTTTATCCACTTATGTGATTTCGATGGCCGGACAACCGTCGGACGTGTTGGCGGTGCAGCTGTTATTAAAAGATGCCGGTATCAGTTTCCCGATGCGCGTTGCACCGTTGTTTGAAACCCTGGCCGATTTAACCAATGCGCCGAATTGCATCAGCAAATTGCTGGCGATTGACTGGTATCGTGGTTATATCCAGGGCAAACAGGAAGTGATGATTGGGTATTCCGATTCCGCCAAAGACGCTGGTGCTATTGCCGCGGGCTGGGCGCAATACAGCGCGCAGGAAGCGCTGGTAGCGATTTGTCAGCAGGCCAAAGTGCAGCTGACCTTATTCCATGGCCGTGGTGGTACTATCGGCCGTGGCGGCGGTCCGGCGCACGCCGCGATTTTGTCGCAGCCGCCAGGATCATTAGCCGGTGGTTTGCGGGTGACGGAACAAGGCGAGATGATCCGCTTTAAGTTTGGTTTGTCGCAGTTGGCGCAACGATCACTCGCGCTCTACGCCTCGGCCGTGCTGGAAGGTGTATTGTTACCACCGCCAGTACCAAAAACTGAGTGGCGTGATTTGATGCAGCAACTGGCGACAGATTCTTGCGAAGCATACCGCGCTATCGTGCGGCATCACCCTGATTTTGTGCGATATTTTCGCGCCGCAACACCAGAGCTGGAACTGGGGCAATTGCCGCTCGGCAGCCGTCCGCCAAAACGCAACCCCAATGGCGGCGTCGAAAGTTTACGGGCTATTCCATGGATATTCGCCTGGTCGCAAAACCGTTTGATGTTACCGGCCTGGCTTGGAGCTGGTGCTTCGCTTGCAACTGCAGTTGCGCAAGGTAAAACTGACCTTATTCATCAGATGCGCGCACAGTGGCCATTTTTCGCCACCCGCTTGTCGATGCTGGAAATGGTCTACCTGAAAGCTGATGCGCAAATTGCTGAATATTATGATGAAAAACTGGTGCCGACTGAGCTGCAACATTTAGGTGTCACTTTACGTGCACAACTGGCGGCTGATTGCGCGTTATTGTTGCAATTAATTGATGCACAAGATTTTATGGCCAAAGAAAGTTGGATCAGAGAATCGATTATGCTGCGCAACACTTACGTCGACCCGCTGCATATTCTGCAAGTGGAATTGCTGAACCGGGTGCGGCATGCGCCGGAAACGGTGAACGACAATATCAAACGCGCGTTGATGGTGACCATTGCCGGTATTGCGGCAGGGATGCGTAACTCTGGCTAAAGATTGGTTGTGGGTAAACCGCTGTTAGTTTTCAGTGGAAAAGAAAGCCCAACACCGTGCAGGCGATGTTGGGCTTTTTTTATCAGTAATGCGATTGAAATGAGGGACTATATAAATTGCCTAGAAACCAGTTTCAAATAAGGCAGTAGCGCTTACTGTTTCGTATGTGCCGTTGCTGTACAACACAACCGCACTGACTTGATGTTCTTGATAAGGAGAGATTTTTACCGTGCAACTGGTGGCTGTCGCTGCGCAGCTGCTCACAACAGCGCCTTGCCAAAGCACCGATGCTACAGGAGCTGCCAAGTTTTGGATGCGAAAGGTGGTATTCACGGGGACGTAATTAAATTTGAAATTTTGCCCAAAACAATAAGAACTCCAGCCGTGATTATCGATGGTGCCCACCTTACATTCCATATTGGCAGCGCTGGCGGTGCCAGCCATGAGTAACAGTACTGAGCCCAGCGTTAATTTTAGTAATTGATGTTTCATGATGCTTTCCCTTGATGAAGTGAACGTTGTAAGTACAACAAACCGAAGCTATCGCATTCATTTTGGGAAAAACATGCTGGAATATTTTTATCAGAAATTTATCTGATTAATGTTAACTAGGTGACTGGTTTCGATATAGGGTTCAAATGTTAATTGTGGGGTCAGAGTCAATTGTTAACAGAAGTGACCTTTGGGGTCAGAGTACTACTCTGACCCCAAAGGTTCAGTCAGGGGCGAAAATCAGAAAAAGCTTTTCTTAAATTCGAGGCCGATGATCCGTGGTTCGTTGACAAAGCCGGTCAGGTTGGCGAAGTCGACTGCGCCTTTGACGTTGTCTTCGTCGGTGATGTTGCGGCCAAACAGTGCCACTTCGTAGTTGCCGTCGTAGTTTTGGTAGCCAATCCGCAGGCCGGCTTCCATGTTGCTGCTACTGCGAAATTCCACTGATTCGTACAGGAACAGGTTGGTTTTACCTTGCACTGCCACATCGGTATAGACATAAATTTCACCGCTGCTGACGGGAATATCATAACGGGCATTAACCGTCAGGATGGTTTTTGGTGCTTGCGGGAACGGGTTGCCATCGACATAAGCCAGTGTTTTGCCACTTTCGACCACAGTGCGATCCAGTGGTGTACACATACCTGAACCACAAGCGCCAACCCGCAGATTGGCATCTTTTAGTTCAGTATTGTTGTAGCTGAAACCACCGCCTAACGTCAGATTGCTTAAAGCGCGCCAGTCGGCATCAATTTCAAAACCATAACCAGTGCCTTTGTCGGCATTCACCAGCGTATTGCCGTTATTACTACCACCAACGGCTGATAACTGCATGTCATCGATGTTGTAATAGAACACTGCGCCATTTAAGCGCAAGGTATTGCCGAGTAAATCAGACTTCGCACCAAATTCAATTGAGTTGATGGTTTCTGATTCTGCTGTGGTTGGATCTTCTTCAAACGCCACATTGCGGCCTTGAATGGACTGGGCGCGGAAACCATTCGCCAACCGCGCAAACAACGAAGTTTGGTCGGTTAAGCGGTAGTTGGTTGCCAATTCCCAGCTCAGTTGCCCATCATCGAGGTTGATCGGTGCATAGTTCTGAATTTGCGCCACGCCAATCACCAAGGCGAAGCCGCCGACGTTTTGCTCGCCGACGTAAAATGATTTTTCATCGCGGGTGTAACGAAGACCACCGGTGACGTCCCAGCGATCGCTCAGGTTATAAGTGCTTTGACCAAACACTGCCCAGCTTTCGTTTTCGTGGAACACCGCGGTACGGCCAAAGAAACCGTCGATACTGGTCACGCCAAAGGACGAGTCATAATAAAACGCACCCAATTGCCATTCCACGGCTTCGTCGGTGGCGCTGGCTAAGCGGAATTCCTGCGTCAGTTGTTTCAAATCTTTCAGCTGATCTTCAGTCACCGCATTGCCAACAACAGAAGGGCCCGGGCCTGCTTCTGTGCCGCCGTCAATATCACCACGGCCGTTACCGTCGGCTTGTTCATGGGCGGTGATTGAGGTAAAGGTCATGCCGTCCAATTCAAAATCAAGTTTTAACGACACACCGGCGTTATCATATTTCTGGAAGTTGTTGCCCGCATCATAAGCCACGGTATCGCGGTCATAATTCTGGTTTAACTCGTTGCTGCCTTTGGTAAAAACGTTCCGGCGGAAAATAGATGAAGTGCCATCCAGTTTGCGGCCGTGGGCATTGAACAGGGCGTCAAATTTGTCGCCTTCATATAAAAATTGCAGCCGCGCGGCAGTTTCATCAAAACCACCCATCGCGTCTTTTTCATTGTTGAAACTGTTGTTGATGTAATCGTCGCGGTGTTGTGATAACAAAGACACCCGCGCCGATAAATTATCAGTCAGACCTGAACCAACCGCGCCTTCGAGATTACGGCTGCCAAAACTACCTACTGAAAATTTGGTATAAGCATCAAAGTCTTGTCGTGGTTTGGCACTGGCAAATTTGACGATACCGGCGGTGGTGTTGCGACCAAACAAGGTGCCTTGTGGGCCACGGATCACTTCAACCTGCTCGATATCAAACAGCGGGAAGCTTTTTAAAATCACGTTTTCCAGGACCACGTCATCCATAATGACTGATACAGGTTGTGATGCTGCCAGGTCAAAGTCGGTGTTACCAAGGCCACGGATGTAAAAACGTGGTGCGGCACGGCCGTTTGACGATTCAGCATATAAACCCGGTACTTTCACCGCTAACGCCTGAATATCATCACCACCGGCGAAAATGGCTTCGAATTTTTCACCCGATAAAGTAGCGACTGAAATGGGTACTTCCTGTGTACTTTGCACCCGCTTTTGCGCGGTGACCATAATCCGTTCCAGTTGTTGATCGTCCTGTTTGGCTTTGTCACTTTCCTGCGCAAACACCGCAGGAGAAAGACTCACAGTGGTCGCAATCAGTGCGACTTTGATCTGCAACGCTAGTTTATTATGTTTGATTGTCATCAATGGATTACCCTTAGCTTGATGTTGGATAAATTTGGCATGGTCAAATATACGAGTGGAGCTAACGTATACGGTGTAGCAGCAGATCAGAGGACCTGCCACTGTTTCTGGCATTGGAGTGACCACAATGCATTTTATTACCGCGAGCTAATATAACGATTTTTGCCGACGAATGGTTGTTTTTATTGATTTTAGCGGCAGTTTGCTGGTTTTTTAATCGTTTGGTGTGGGTGCTGCAGCCGTCGTTTTGGCTTTGAGCCATTGCCGGGGTTGACTGAAATAAATCGCTGTTCGGCCCTGATGTGAAGAATAATAACTAATAGCGAGACGCCCCTGATGCCAAACCATGCCGGCATAACTGGTGTCGCCGGCTGAGGGTAATTGCAGCGTTTCACTGAGGGTCGCATTTTCGACATCCAGCCAGGCCAGACTGGTGCGTACCTGTTTATCGTATAACCGAACCGTCGCCAGAATGCGACCATCCGGCAACAACAAACATTGTGGCCCGCCAACCCGACAATTCAGTGGTCGCCACTGCCAATCAAAATACGGTGGTTTGGCGATGCCAAGCAAAGCGACATCCGGATCGCGGCGCAGTAAGCAGACTGCGCGCTCGTCCGGCAAAAATATCAAAGCACTTTCATTGGGGTAACCTTGCTGATTCAGCGTCTGTACCCACACCGAAAAATTCACCCCATCTTCACTGCGATAAAGCCTAACTAATCTGGGGCCACCACCACATTTATAACCAATGGCCCAGGCATAACCTTGCTGCCAGGTCAGGCGCCACAACCAGACATTGGGCTCGCCAACTGCAATCGCTTCTGACCAACACTCGCCATCCGTGGAAAACCAGACATAGGATTGATAGGAATACTGACTGCGGTCATGCAAAGCACCAGCGCCTAACAGCTGCAGCCGGTTGTCCGGCGTCACCACCAATTTTCCGTCGCGTAAATCGGCAATACTGCTTTGAATAAGCGCCACGCTGCACCAACGTTGTCCGTCGCTGCTTTGTAAAATACGTAAAGACCCATCCGGCGACACATGGGCGGCAGCTTCGCGAAACACACAATAATATTTATCCCGAAACAGGCATAAATCAGTAAAGGCGTTATGGGCACCGTACTGCCAAATCCGTTTGGCACGCGCACGTTTAACCTGTGGCTTCCTAAGGGGCGGCCGGTGGTTTTTGCCTTTACGGATCAGTTGGGTTGCCATAGTTCGAACTTGTTACCTTCTGGATCATAAGCCCAACCGAACTTGCCGTAGTCGCCGGATTCACGTTGTTCATCGACCCGCACCCCAGCAGCTTCCAGTTGCGCTAGCATGGCGTCCAAATCGGCAACCCGGTAATTCACCATCATTTGTTGTTCAGCCCGGCCAAAATAATTGCTGTCATGGGCGAAGGTTGACCAGACGGTTTCGTCCTGCTCTTTGCCGTGAAAGCTGCCGTAAGGACTATCCGGATAGAGCGGCACCCCCAAATGTTGTTGATACCAGAGTGCCAGTTGTTGTGGATCGCGGGCCTTTAAAAAGACACCGCCTATACCTAGTACTTTTTGCATCTGAAACTCCTTGCGCCGTCGGATGACGGACGGTTTTTCGGAACTATTGCGGGCTGCCGGTTGGCAACCAGCTCAGCAGTTGCTCAATCGAACTCACCTGCTGGTGTTGTAGTATTAATCGTTGACCCAGCGTTAACGCATGCTGACTGACCTGCAACCGCACCGCGGGTGATTTGATCGTGGTCAGCGCCGGTGAGCGGAAAGTGCCAATCACTTGCCTGACCAATTCACAACCGGCATATCCGGTTAAGTCACGCAGTACATCAGCAACAAACTGCTGTTGATATAACTCGTTACCGAACAACGGGTCCCGACATTGTTGCCGACACATTTGTAAAAATTGCTGTTGAAACTGCTGCCAAAACAACTTGATTTGATTATGCAGGTAATTTTGTTGATCTTTGGCTTTGCTTTGATCAGGTTGTAGCGCCGGTGCCAGGCAATACTGCAACATTAAACTGCCGACAAACAAACCAGCATCCAGCCCGATGGGGCCAAAACCACAAAATTCAGCATCGATGACTTTCAGCTGATCAGTGGTTACAAAAATACTGCTGCTATTTAAATCGCCGTGAACGAGTGTTTGTGGTTTACTTCGAAAACTGGCAGCGAGCGCCGCAACTTTCGCCAGCAGCTGTTCATCAAGCCAAATATGTTGCGCCAGCGGGTATACACTGGCGTCGATGTGATTACGTTCGTTGTTGCTAAACGGGTCGTTGAATAATAAATCTTCGCTGATTTGTAGCGGTTCCGAGTTTAGAAACTGAATTTGTTTTGACTTTTTCGCTGCCAAATCTAATGAAAAATCGCTGTTCGCAAAAGCAGAATTAACTATAAATTCAGCGAGTTGCGCACCGATCTGCTGAAACTGTTTTCCTTCGGCGAGCGCCGTGCTGAGTAATGTTAAATGATCCAAATCTTCCATTAAAATGGCTGCCAGCTCAGGATCATAATGCAGTACTTCGACCACCAACAACGGGGCCGCTTTACTGAAGTTTTGCAGCGCCTGCGCTTCAATACGGCTGCGATCTAGCGTCAGCGGCCAGCGCTCACTTAGTCCCCGCGCAAACGGCAGCGCCTGTTTCACAATCAAACTGCTATTAAACTGATTTTTAACCCGAAACACCTGATTCATATGGTTATCGCCAAAGCTCACCGCCGTGAGTTTGCTATGTTCACCAAATAACTCACTATGCTGATTGGCAAATTGAATGGCATCTTCTGCGGTAAAACGACGGTATTGTGGCATCTGCCGGGTTCCCTGAAATCACACTTTTACCTTATCATGGCATATAGCAGCCCGGCTGGGTAATTTTCTGGGGTCAGAGTAGTACTCTGACCCCAAAGGTATTTGTTGGAATCGGGGAATTTGATGCAAGCCAGTAATTTTCAGTTGGATTTATATTTAAAGCGGATTGGATTTGCCGGCGATATTGCTGCCGACAGTGCGACCGTTACAGCGCTGATGCAACAGCAATTGCGTGCTGTGCCGTTTGAGAATCTGGATGTGCAGGCCGGTAAGATTGTGTCGTTAAACCCGGAAGATATTGTCCGCAAAATTGTTGGTGACGATGGTAAGGCCAGTCGCGGTGGTTATTGTTATGAAGTGAATGCTTTGTTTGCGATGGCATTGACGGCGATTGGCATCGACTATCAGTTTGTGTTTTGCCGGCCAATGTTTTACCCGATGCGTCGCCCGAAAACTCATATGGCGCTGATTGTTAAAGTGCAGGGCGAACAATGGTTATGTGATTTGGGTTTTGGCAGTTACGGTTTACGCGCGCCGGTGGCGTTATCGCAGGTGAATTTGCCACAACAACAGGATTTTGATTGTTTCCGGTTGATAGCCCCGACCAGTGGTGAATATGTACTGCAGGCAAAGCTTGATGAGCAGTGGATCAGCCAATATGGTTTTGACTTGTATCCGGCTGACTGGATTGACTTTATGCCGGCGAATTACCTGAATTCAACTCACCCAGAGACCATTTTTGTACAGAAATACCTGGTCATTCAGCAGCACGCAACCGGCAGAACCATGCTGGTGGGTAACGAATTAAAACAGTGGCAGCGAGGGCAGGTGACGGTTACACCATTTGCGGCACATGAACTTGCGACTATGTTGAAGCAGCAGTTTAATATTGATCTATAAAGAAATTGCTGATGTAAAAAATCGCTTTTGAATGAAATAGACCGATAAAAACTTTCAACGCAAATAAAAAGCCCTGCCACAAAGCGGCAATGCCGGTTGTGCCAGGGCTTAAATTTCATGCTTTAACTTGCAGATGCTCGATCAAACAGCTTAATTGCTGCCGCCGCGTACAACATCCCGCGCTTCTGCTTTGTTCGCTTCTATCTGTGCTGCAGTACGGCATTTTTTCTTGGCAAAACGAGTATTTAACGCGCGTTCTGTCGAGCAGACCACATCACTTGTCGCAGCGGGTTTTTCTTCTGTAGTCGCGACCTGGCTACTGTTGGTGCTGGCTGGCGCTGCGCTGGTCGATGGACTTGAGCTGGCACAAGCGGTCAATCCAAAGACTGCCAACAGCATCATCACTGATTTTACGTTCATAAGGACTCCATACTTGATTACTTTTGGATTTACCGGGAATAGGTTGAAATATCACCCGCACAGTAACATGTGTCGTTAGCCTGGGCAATTTATCTGAAACAAATTTTAACAATTTAACTGCTAATTGCCCGAAATTAGTGACGTTGAATTTCGGCAGATCCAATTCCGGTAATTCCGACCAAGGCGGTAAAATTTAAGTTTAATGGGCTCGGCGAAATGCTTTGTTTTCCTCTATGCTGGCTAATATACCCAAGCAACCTGAAGATACTCGTTCAGAGCTGCTCTGGAAAAACCAATACAGCAGGGTGCAGCAGCTTCCTTCGGACGGGGCTAAAAGCGCTTGATGCCGCGTTAGCGCTTGTCGCTTTGGAACAACCAAAGCTTCCAAACGCTGCCTCGCCTCAAGTGCTTTTATCTCCCGCTGAAAACGCATCTTCAAGTTGTTTGGGTATAGACTCGGATGATCAGCCTCTTGCAAAGTACCGCTTGTCGTATTTATCCTTCAGCCCTTATTTTCCTGACAAAAGGACCGTTTTTGTGATTGCCAAAACCTCTTTGCTAAGCTGCGCCAGCCTGTTGTTGCTCGCTGGCTGCAGTACTACACCAACCAGTATCACCAGCGTGGATGAGGCAACACGTGCCCGGCAATTGGCGCAACAATTGTTGATTATTGATACCCATATCGACGTTCCTTATCGCTTACAAGACAAGTGGGAAGATGTGTCGGTGAGCGCGCGTGGCGGTGAATTTGATTATCCGCGGGCCAAGGCTGGTGGACTGAATGCGCCATTTATGTCGGTATATATCCCATCATCGTTGGAGAAAACGGGAGGTGGTTATCTGCTGGCAAACCAACTGATTGACAGTATGGAAGCCTTGGTTGGCCGGGCGCCGGACAAATTTGCGATGGCCTATCAGTCGTCCGATTTAGCTGCACATTTTAAGCAAGGCAAAATTTCGCTGGCGCTTGGTATGGAAAACGGCACGCCGATTGAAGGCAAGCTAGAGAATTTAAAGCACTTTTATCAGCGTGGCATTCGTTATGTCACGCTGGCGCACTCTGAGAGTAATCATATTTCCGACTCCAGTTACGACTTACGCCGGCGTTGGCAGGGGTTAAGTCCGTTTGGCGGGCAGGTGGTGGCAGAGATGAATCGGTTAGGGATGATGATCGATATTTCCCATGTCTCAGATCAGGCTTTTTATCAGGTGATTAAGCTCACCAAAACGCCAGTAATCGCCTCGCATTCTTCGTTACGTGCTTTTGTGCCGGGCTTTGAACGGAATATGGATGACGATATGGTCAAAGCGCTGGCGAAAAACGGTGGGGTGATCCAGATTAATTTTGGCTCGTCATTTGTGGTGTCGCAGGCTAATCAATGGGGTTTGCAGTTTACGGCAGCGTTGGCAGCGGCTCCAAAAGGCACAAATGAAAAAAGCTTTCGCGCAGCTTATTTAACCCAACATCCGTATCCTTTTGCCAATGTCGATACCGTGCTTGATCACATTGATTATGTAACCAAGCTAGTTGGGGTTGATTATGTTGGTATCGGCTCGGATTATGATGGTGTCGGCGATTCACTGCCAGAAGGCCTCAAAGATGTGTCGACTTATCCAAATCTGATTGAAGGTTTGCTGCGCCGAGGTTACAGCGAAGCTGACATTGAAAAAATAATGTCCGGCAATTTGCTGCGGGTCTGGCGTGCCGTTGAAGCTCACGCAAAGTCATAAAAGAGCTTAACGAAAGCTGACATTTTCAACTAGGCTTGAAGCATGATGACATTTCTGGACGTCGATGATGCTGCAGTTTTTTATACGCCCGTGGCAGCCAATCCGGAAGGCAGCCGAGGGCTCGCGTAGGCGCCTGTTCACCCTGCGGTTGTGGCTGTCAGCCGGTTTACTATTGGCGCTATCGGTTTTTACGGCAATGGCGGTGGCAACCGAGCAGGTTCGATTAGTCACTAAACAATGGCCCGGCTACACCAATCCTGATCTCAGTGGTGGGTATTTCGAATTGGTGCAACTGGTGTTGCCTGTCACGCAATTTCAGGTAAATACCCAATTCAGTAATTTTAACCGCGCCGTGATCCTGGTGCAAAAAGAGCAAGCGGAATTGGTGCTCGCGGTAACCCGGGTCGACGGCAAGCAGTTGCTATTGTCAGAGTATCCGATGGATGCGGATACGATAGTTGCAGTTTATCCGGACCATATTCAGACCGCGGGTGTAACGGAAACAATGACACTGGCACAGTTGCCCAACTACCGGTTAGCCTGGGATCTGGCGTACAACTATGGTCAGGCTTTGGGTCTGCAGGTAAAAGGCTACGAAGTGACGGATGTCAGTCAGGGGTTGGAGTTGGTCAGTAAAGGCAGAGTGGATGTGTACCTGGCTGAACAATCCGATCTGGAATTACCAGACTCACAGTTATTGTTGCAGCATTTAAAACTGCAACAAACGCAAATCCGGCAACTGCCGGTGTATGTTGGTTTTCCCCGCTCGGCCAAAGGTTTAAAACTGAAGCGGTTTTGGGATCAACAGTTTCGTTTATTACTGCAACAGGGCAAGCTACAGACTTTGTATCGGGCTTATCCGGGCATGGTGCTGGCAACAGCGGTGCCGGACTGCGCAATATCTGTCTGCTAACGCTGTCTAAAATCAAAGGATATTATGTTACTTGCGATCCACCATGTGGCGATTATTTGTGCCGATTATCAGCGTTCGAAACACTTTTATACCAAACTGCTGGGTCTGAAAATTCTGGCGGAAAATTACCGGGCACAGCGGCAGTCGTACAAACTGGATTTACAATTACCGGATGGCAGTCAGCTGGAACTGTTCTCTTTTGTTGGTGCACCGCCAAGACCCAGCCAACCCGAAGCGCAGGGGCTGCGGCATTTGAGTTTTGCCGTCAACGATGTGGTAAAAACCAGCGAATGGTTGCAACAATCCGGTATCGAAGTTGAGCCCATTCGGATTGATCCCTACACCGGCGCAGCATTTACCTTCTTCGCCGATCCGGACGGTTTACCTTTGGAAATTTATCAGGTTGCGAATTGATCCGAACGGTACTTCTGGGGTCAGAGTAGTACTCTGACCCCAGAAGTTAACAATTGACTCTGACCCCCTATTAACAAATGAATTAACTGCGGGCTTTGGCGGCTTTTTTCAGGGCTTTTTTCTTGGCGACTGATTTTGGCTTTTTGGTCTTGCCAGGGGCCTTGGCTTCTTTGTGTTTTGGCCGTAATTCTTCAATCACCCGGCGTTTCAGCGCTTGTTCGGTATACCGTTCGACTTTACCGACGATGCCGATGTCATGCGCTTCCACCAGTGAAATGGCGATGCCTTTTTTACCGGCACGACCGGTACGGCCGATGCGGTGAATATAAATATCGGCGGTGCGTGGCATGTCGAAGTTGATCACGTGGCTGATATCGTCGATATCCAGTCCGCGGGCGGCAATGTCAGTGGCTAATAAAATCCGTACCTGACCGTTGCTAAAACGCGAGACCGCGGTCATCCGTTTATCTTGTGGCATTTCGCCTTGTAACCAGCAGGTTTTAATGCCCGCCGCTTCTAGTTGCCCGGTTAAGGTCGCCAAACGTTCGCGTGTTTTGATAAACACAATCACTTTGGTCATTTCCGGTTGTTTTAACAGGTGCAGCAACAAGGCTAGTTTATGCTCGCCATCATCGGCTAAATGGATCCACTGAGTGATTTTGCCCATTTCGCGCCGTGGTGGGGCGGCTTCCAGTAACAATGGCTCTTTTAGCGCGCGGGTGGCAAAACGACTGATGGCCACGCCTTCCAGTGTGGCGGAAATCAGCATGGTCTGGCGCCGACGTTTGGCTTCAACGATGATCCGATCCATTTCGCCGACAAAACCCATGTCCAGCATGCGGTCGGCTTCGTCTAAAATCAGCACTTCAACTTCGTCAGCCTGAAAACTTTCTTCATTCAGATATTCAATCAACCGGCCCGGTGTTGCCACCAGCAAGTCGTTGTTTTTCTCTAAGGTTTCTTTGTGACTGCCGTAGTTAATACCACCGGTGATCACACCCACATTCAGGCCAGTGAATTGGGTCAGTACTTTGATTTGTTCAAAAATCTGAAACGCCAGTTCGCGGGTTGGTGTCATGATGAGAACCCTGGCAAACCCAGGATCACGGCGTGGGAAATCAATCAGGTATTGAATGGCCGGTAATAAAAACGCCAGCGTTTTACCAGTGCCTGTTGGCGCGCTCGCCAGGATATCCCGACCTTCCATCGCCGGTGGGATCGCCAGTTGCTGAATGCTGGTTGGTTTGACAAAACCAGCAAAACTCAGCGCTTTGTTGACGTCGTCATCAAACTGAAAATCGTTAAAGGAGGTTATTTCGGCTTGGCTGATTTCTTCAGTCACAGTCACAGTACCTTATCTCTTAAATAAACAAATTAACTTTAGTCGTGTAAGTCCTGCTTTGCACCTTACAGGCTGACAAGCGCGCTGTAGATGCCTTACACTGCTGACAATTGGCAGCAGCTCATAAGCTACTGCATGGTGATTTTATTGGTTCCCGGGCTGGTGATGAGCACAGGTTTTCGTTGCAAACAATTTTATGTTGATCACCGCGATTGTGCGATGAAAGTCAGTACCGATGCCTTGTTGTTAGGGGCCTGGACGCAGTTACCTGCGACAGGAGCTATCCTCGATATCGGTACTGGCAGCGGTATTCTGACGTTGATGCTGGCGCAGCGTTGCCAGCAGCAGGCTGCAATGATCCTCGACGCGATTGAACTGGACTCGAAAGCCGCAGAAGTTGCCGCAGAAAATTTCCGGCAAAGCCCGTGGAGCGCAAGGATCCGTCTGATCAAAGGCGACATTCTAACCTATCCGGCCAGTGCTGACCATCCGTCTGACCGGCGCTATAGTCTCATCATTAGCAATCCGCCATTTTTTGTCGATAGCCTCAAAGCCTCGGATCCAAAACGCAATCAGGCTCGGCACACCGATACGTTATCTTTTATTGATTTGCTGGATGTCGCAGCCCGTTTACTGGCGCCTGACGGCATATTCAGTGTGGTGTTGCCAACCGCTGGCGCCGCGCAAATGATCATGCTGGCACAACAATCTGGCTGGGTTTTGCAGCGGCAATGTTGGGTACAAAGCAAAGTGGGCAAACCGCCACTGCGCTGTTTATTTAGTTTAAGCCGTCAACCGCCGACGTCAGTAGCTGCAAATGTCAATGAGCAGTTACTGATCCATGCCTTGGATGGTCGTTACAGCGCCGAATATCGGGCGTTGCTGCGGGATTTTTATCTGAAGTTTTAGCCACCGCTGTGCAGTGTAATGTTTAACCGTACCTTTTTGCCATAAGCAGGGAATAAGCCAATTCATGTCAAGTATGCCGTTAAGTCCAGAGCAATGGGTGCAGCTGAATCTGCAGCAACAAGGTTTACATCAGTCAAGAAAGGGCAAAGCCGCCACACTCGCTATCATTGAGCAGCTTGGTTATGTGCAGATTGATTCGATTAATGTGGTTGAGCGGGCGCATCACCATGTACTGCAAAGCCGCATCGCTAACTATCAGCCGCAGTGGCTTGACGAGTTAATGGCGGAGCGTAAAATCTTTGAATACTGGTCGCACGCCGCAGCTTATCTGCCGATGCAGGATTTTCGTTTTAGTTTGTTTCGCAAACACCAATTACAGCAAGGCAAAAAACACTGGTTTGCGCCGGATCATCAGATGATGCGTTTGGTTCGGGATCGGATCACTGCTGAAGGGCCACTCAAAGCCAGCGACTTTACTGCGACCGCAGAAAAAAACGGCCCTTGGTGGGACTGGCAACCGGCCAAACAAGCATTGGAGCAGCTGTTTATGCAAGGCGAGCTGATGGTGCTGCGCCGCGAAAAGTTTCAAAAAGTGTTTGATTTAACCGAGCGGGTTTTGCCAGCCGGGCTGGATTTGCGCGTGCCATCCAACGAAGAATTTATCGGGTATCTAATCGGCCGTTACCTGCAAAGCCATGGTTGTGGTAGCGCGGCACAAATCAGTTATTTACGCGCCGGGCTGAAACCGGACGTGCAACAGCAGTTACTGGCACGCCAGGAAGCAGGCGAGCTTGGTAGTTTTATGCAACAAGGTCAGCGGTATTTTTATCCGCAAAATTTGCCGGAACTGGCACCGGTATCGCGCAAAGTCAGTTTGTTAAACCCTTTTGATAACTTGGTGATCCAGCGCCAACGGTTACAACATTGGTTTGACTTTGATTATCAGATTGAAGTGTATGTACCTGCGGAAAAACGCAAAATTGGATATTACAGTTTACCGATTTTGTATCGGCAGCAATTGATTGGCCAGATGGATGTAAAAGCGCTGCGTGCCGAAAAAGTGTTATTGGTGCAGCATTTGGTGTTCAACGAAGGACTGATGTTAAACAAAAGAACAGGGCAGACCGATGCTTTACGCCAGGCACTCAGGCAGGCGCTGAATGATTATGCGGCTTTTAATGGCTGTGAACAGTGGCAATTAATGAAGGCTACGCCGGATGTCGTCTTATGGTTGTCGTCAGATTGTCATTAACCAAATTTCAGTAAACCGTGGAAATTTACCGATAAAAAAAGGCGCCGCAGCGCCTTTTTCACACAATTCAGTACTTAGCTGGCGCTACGCGCTTTGATCGCTTCCAGAATGGGTGATGCCGCAAAACCGTTGCTGGTTGCCCACTCAGAGTCACCCATTTTAGCAACAAAGCTGCCTGGTAACTGTTTGATGATGAATTCGGCAGCATCAGCAGCGTTATTTTTAATGGCGAAACGGATCATTGGCAGACCGTCACAGCTGACGCCGTCATAGACGTTTTTGATACGGATGCGGCTGTCAGATAAAGTTTTACGCAGGCTGTTTTTGTCGTTCGCAGCAATGTAAGCACAAATTGAATCAGCAACTTGATCGTTGGCGCTGGCAGAAGTTGCGAATAATGGGGTTGCAAAAACAGCAATCAGTGGTAAATATTTCAATTTCATAGCCAGCTCCGGATCCTAAAGTTGTTTGTTACATGAACAAAAATTTGGTCAGAAAAGGCAGGTCATCGCAGAACGCGCAGGCATATCAATGAGGATATGTTTTACATCATTTTGAACGATGGTAGCTCGGCCGTCGTGGGTAAACTATTGATTTACCTGTAGACCCGAAGCTTTGCGTGTTCAACTTTTCAGCTGACTTGCCCTTCAATGTGCGGCATTCTATGCAATGCTAATGTAGATGGCAAGGGTTTTTTTAACATTTGTGGTCTTTTTCTGCACAACGTTGATTGGTCGATAAAACTACGCTGTTCATCGTGCCATTTAGTATTTTTACCGTAGTTCTGTGATTTCTTCGACCAATTGAGTCAGCCATAACGACAATCTGGCATCGGTCTGGTCATATTGGTTTTCTTCATCCAGCGCCAAACCATAAAACCATTCACCGTCATCGGTAACCGCTTTGGAGCGAATAAAGTCGTAGCCTTCGGTTGACCAGAATCCAATTCGCTGACACGTCTGATCGCTGATCGCCTGATGCAACATGCCGATAGCATCGACAAACCATTCGGCGTAACCAAGCTGATCGCCCATGCCATAAATAGCCACAATTTTACCGGACAAATCAACACCGGCAATTTCATCCCAATGCGCTTCCCAATCTTCCTGCAGCTCACCAAAATCCCAGGTCGAAATACCCAGAATTAACACATCATAATTGGCCATCGTTGCCAGAGGCTGCTGTTTCAGATTATGAAGTGTTACACTGCTGCCCGCTGGTAACGCTGAGTCTACCGATAATAACGCCTGGATTTTTTCCGCGGTCATCTCGGTGTAACAAGTGGTTGAGCCATAAAAAATGGCGATATTTAACGACATAACAAACTCAGCAGGCAGTAATGGAATGGGCGGCAGTTTACCAGAAGCATTCGTAGGCAGAAAGCGCCGTCCGGTTTACCCAATGCTGCATGTAGAGCTGAACTGACTGGTTATTCACGGGAAGTCACAATGACAGGTTTGAAATCCAAAGGCCGGCCTAAACAAAGTGCAGTGGCACCCAAGTTACCCACGTCGGAAGCGGCCTTGATCCAACAATATCTGGATCAGCTGTGGTTGGAAAAAGGTGTCAGCGAACATACCTTGTCGGCCTATGGTACTGATTTACGGAAGTTTGCATTTTTTCAGCTTAGCCAAAATAATTTGTTGTGTCAGGCAACTCCAGATGTACTGAATCAATATCTTGCCCATCGCCATGACGCAGGATTGCAGCCGCGCAGCACCGCCAGAGCGCTCAGTAGCTTACGAAATTTTTATCAGTGGCTGCATCAAAGTCATCAGATCAGTGAAAACCCAATCGCCTCATTGCTCAACCCAAAAATCGGTTTGTCATTGCCTAAATCCTTATCGGAAGCGGACGTTGATGCCTTGTTGTCTGCACCGGATGTCAATGATTTAATTCAGTTTCGCGATAAAGTGATGCTGGAATTATTATATGCCGCCGGCCTTCGGGTCAGTGAACTGGTGACATTGACGATGCAACAGCTTAATTTACGGCAGGGCGTGATTCGGGTGACCGGCAAAGGCAGTAAAGAGCGGCTGGTGCCAATTGGTGAAGTCGCGGTAGAATGGCTGCAACGATATCTGGCGCAAGGTCGTGGTTTGTTGCTGAATACCCAAAATGACGTGCTGTTTCCCAGCCAACGGGGTAGTCAGATGACCCGGCAGACCTTTTGGCACCGGATAAAATTTTATGCGCAGGTGGCGGCAATTTCGACGCCGTTGTCACCCCATACGTTAAGGCACGCTTTTGCCACCCATTTATTGAATCATGGGGCCGATTTGCGGGTCGTACAGATGTTGCTCGGGCACAGTGATTTGTCGACAACGCAAATTTACACCCATATAGCGCAATTGCGCTTGCAACAGATCCATCAACAACATCATCCTCGGGGCTGATGGTTTTATATCCCTGAATCTTCAAGGATGACGGGTCAAGATGACATACAGGAATTAAATGATGAAAAAAGTTGTGTTAGGTCTGGTGTTAGCATTGACGACCGGTTCGCTGGCTGCAGCAACAGTGGCCGATGACCATACCAAACTAAAAGCTGGATTGGCGCAGGTTGGGTTAAAAGTGAATTCTGTCGCCGATTCGGTGGTGCCTGGTGTGCAACAAGTATTAACTGACAAAGGGTTGTTTTTCGCCGCGAATAACGGGCAATTTCTGATCGAAGGTAATATCTACGATTTAACCAACAAGCAGCTGGTGAACGATAAAATCCTGCAGCAAGTCCGTAAGTCTGGCATTCAGGCGATGCAAAGCTCAGTGATTGAATTTAAAGCCAAAGATGAAAAACACACCATCACGGTTTTTACCGACACCAGCTGCGGTTATTGCCGTAAATTGCACAATGAAATACAAACGTATTTAGATCAAGGCATTACTGTGCGCTATCTGGCGTTCCCACGCGGTGGTGTACAAAGCGAAACCTTCGCTGAATTGCAGTCCATCTGGTGTGCAAAAAATCCACAACAAGCAATGACCAACGCCAAAGCCGGTGGCAAAATTGTCGTGGCACAGTGTACCAATACCATTGCTGATCAATATTACCTGGGGCAGAGTTTTGGTATTAGCGGCACACCAGCCATCGTACTGGATGACGGTACTTTGATCCCTGGATACCAACCGGCCGAGGCTTTGGTTGCGACTTTAAATGCGCATTAACGGCATCGCAGCATGACCTTTCGGTTGAAACAACTCCAGCAAAGGACGGTGCAAAGCAGCGCCGCTTTTTCATTGCCAGTGCATCCGGTGCTGCAGCGTATTTATGCCCATCGTGGCATTGGCCTGCCGGAAGATTTACAACGTTCTGCTGCCAATTTGCTGCCGTTCTCTTTGCTAAAAGGCATCAGCGCTGCGGTGGAGTTGTTAATCCAGGCTCTTGATCAACAACAACAAATTATTATCGTTGGTGATTTTGATGCCGATGGTGCCACCAGTACTGCCGTGTTGCTTGCGGGGCTGAAAGCCTTTGGTTTTAAACATCTGGAATATCTGGTGCCGAACCGTTTTGCCTTTGGCTACGGCTTGTCGCCACAAATGGCTGAATTGGCGGTGGCGCAAGGGGCCGAGCTGATTATCACCGTTGATAACGGCATTTCAGCGATTGAAGGTGTAGCGCTGGCCAAAAAGGCCGGCGTAAAAGTGCTGGTCACTGACCACCATCTGGCCGGTAACGAATTACCAGCGGCCGATGCTATCGTGAATCCAAATCAGCCGGGTTGTGAATTCCCAAGTAAAGCCTTGGCCGGGGTTGGCGTAGCATTTTATCTGTTGTTGGCTTTACGCTCAGCGTTGCGTGAACGCGGCGATTTTGCCACGAGCTCAGAGCCTAATCTGGCCGAACTATTAGATTTAGTTGCGCTTGGTACTGTGGCCGACGTGGTGCCGCTCGATAGCAATAACCGCATTCTGGTGCATCAGGGTTTGCAGCGTATTCGCGCCGGTAAAGTGCGGCCGGGCATTCAGGCACTGATTGATGTCGCCAACCGTAAAGCGGAAAAACTGACGGCGACTGATTTTGGTTTTTCCTTAGCGCCGAGGCTAAACGCAGCTGGCCGGCTGGATGATATGTCGATTGGCATTTCTTGTTTGCTGGCGCCGGATATTAATATTGCGCGGCGTTTAGCTGCCGAGCTGGATAGCTTAAACGTTGAACGGCGTGAAATTGAACAAGGCATGCAAGTTGAAGCTTTAGCTTTTTTGCAAAAATTATCCTTTACCGCTGACCAATTGCCGGACTGCCTCTGTTTATATCAGGCCGACTGGCATCAAGGGGTGATTGGTATTCTGGCGGGACGCGTCAAAGAGTTGTATCACCGGCCGGTAATCGCTTTTGCTCAGGGTGATGACGGTGAATTAAAAGGTTCGGCGCGGTCAATTCACGGTGTGCATATCCGTGATTTACTGGAAGAAATCTCCAGTCAATATCCTGGTTTAATTCTCAAATTTGGCGGCCATGCGATGGCGGCCGGTTTAACCATTGCCGAAGATCGGCTGGAAACTTTTCAGCTGGCGCTGAATTTTATCGCTAAAAAATATCTGACACCGGAACTGTTAACAGCGGTGATTTACACCGATGGCGAACTGGCAAGTAATGAGCTGACGGTCGAAATGGCCGGTATCCTGCAACAAGCGGGGCCCTGGGGCCAGTCGTTTCCGGAACCGGTATTTGAAGGGCGTTTTAAACTGGTGCAACAACGAATGTTGGCCGATAAGCATCTGAAAATGATGTTACAGGCCAGCGATGGCACGTTAGTCGATGCGATTTGGTTTAATGCGGACAATAAAAGCTGGCCCAATGCCAATGTGCAGCAAGTTCAGCTTGCTTATCAATTAGATATCAACGACTTTCGCGATCAACAAAATCTGCAGTTGCTGGTGCGGCAAATGACTGTTGCCTAAGTGGCCTCGTGGCCATAGTTAAAGTACGCACTTCCGCTGCATATCAGCCGATAGTCGGTGTGTTAACTCTTGCTGTGGAAGTTGCAGGGTGCTACACCTAGTAAACGGATCCACACAAACATCTGAGAATCATTTTTTCATGACGCAACCGTCGTCGGCTTCCTCGAATAACACCGCAACCGCGCCCCGGCTCGGCCAGCAATTGCTGGCGTTACAAACAAAAATTCTCGCATCCCCAGTATTGTTTGCCAGTGATACTCACCAGGCCTGGCGTTTTCTGACCGAGCAAATCAGCCATGCCTTGTATGCAGATCGGGTCAGTGTCTGGCTGTTTAGTGCATCTGACCAATTGCAATGCATTGATTTATTTGAATATAAAAGTAAGTCACATCAAAATGGTGTCTGTTTGCAGCGCAGTCATTATCCGAAATATTTTCAAGCGCTGCATCAGGACGTTCTGATTGCCGCGTCCGATGCTGCGACTCATCCGGCTACTGCGGAATTTAATGACGGTTATTTGCAGTCGGCGGGTATTTGTTCGATGCTTGATGCGGTGATCCAGTCGGAGCGCGGTCTTTGTGGTGTGATTTGTATTGAACAGGTCAGCGCCGCACGGCAGTGGAGTGTCGACGAACAACATTTTGTCACTGCCATGGCGTCTGTTGCCAGTACTGTGCATACCTTTAGCCAACATCTGGCATTGCAACGTGATTATCAGGTGGTACTGGAGCGGCAGGAAATGGCTGGCCGCCATGCCCGGATCGGGTTCTGGGAAACCTATATGGACAGTGATGAGCTCTGGTGGTCACCGATGGTGTATGACATTTTTGGGGTCTCAGCAGCCAGTTTTTCACCCAGTAGAACTTTGTTTTATCAACAGGTCCATCCGGAAGACCGTGCGCTGGTCCGGCAAAGTGAAGTGCTGGCCGAGTCAGGTGGTGAGCACAATGTGATGCACCGGATCGTGTTACCCGATGGCGCTATTCGTTGGGTGCATGAGGTGGCGAAATGGACGGCGTCGACCAGCGACACATCAGCAAGGTTAATTGGCTCGGTACAGGATGTGACAGCGCAGCAACAACTGCGTTGTGAACTACAGCAGTTTTTTACCTTGTCTCGTGATGTACTTTGTATCGCTAATGATCAAAATTATTTTGAGCAGGTGAATGCGGCCTTTTGCCGGATCACCGGGTACAGTGAAGCTGAACTACTCAGCCGGCCTTTTACCGATTTTGTGCATCCGGCAGATTTAACGCCAACTGAAGATGTGGTGATTGAAATACATCAAGGCCATGCAGCTGCAGGTTTTATCAATCGCTACCGGCACAAAGACGGCCACTATCTGACGTTGCAATGGTCGTCCATCCGCGACCCTGCAACGTGCAAAATCTATGCTTCTGCCCAGGACATTACCAAGCAGCAGCAGCTTGAACAGTTAAAGAGGGAATTTGTTTCGACTGTCAGCCATGAATTACGCACACCGTTGACTTCAATCAGCGGTGCGCTGGGATTGGTTTCTTCTGGCGTATTGGGGGAGTTGCCAGAACAGGTGCAGCAGATGTTGCAGCTGGCGAATAACAACTGCCATCGCTTAACTAGCCTGATCAATGATTTACTCGATATTGAAAAACTGTCAGCCGGTATGATGCAGTTTGAGTTGCAACCAGAATTTGTGCAGGCCTTAGTGCAACAAAGTGTCGCGGAAAACCTGCATTATGGTCATGATCGGGTCGTGACTTTGCAGCTGCTCACCGAGCCAGCAGCAACAAACTGGAAAATTAACGTCGATAAGTTGCGATTTGCGCAGATCATGGCGAATTTGTTGTCAAATGCGATAAAGTTTTCACCGGCAGGGTCGACTGTGGTTATATCGGTAAGCCTGCAGCAACGTTGGGTCAAGGTAACGGTGCAGGATCAGGGGCCAGGTATTTCCGCCGAGTTTAAGCCGCTTATTTTTCAAAGGTTCTCTCAGGCAGATAGCAGTGATGCCAGGCAAAAAGGGGGCACAGGTTTGGGATTGGCCTTGTCCAGACAACTGACGGAATCGATGGCCGGTAGCATCGGTTTTGATTCAGTCGCTGGCCAGGGCGCGAGTTTTTATCTGTTGTTTGAATTACTCTGATAATGAACAATCACAGGTCTGTTGCTAGCGGCTGTTGCTGATTTCAAATTCCTTAGCAGCACAGACGTCTACCGGCAGGAAAAGGCTGCACCTGCTGCTGAAATTTTGCTACAATTGCCGCCTTATTTTTAAGGCGCCATTAAAAATCATGTTTGAAGTTAATCCAGTTTATAACAGTATCAAAGACTTAGCTGAACGCACCAATGTGCTTCGGGGGTATCTTTGACTACGATGCCAAGAAAGAAAAGCTAGAAGAAGTTTCCCGCGAGCTCGAAGACTCCAATGTATGGAACAATCCGGAAAAAGCCCAGGCCTTAGGCAAGGAGCGTTCGGCGTTGGAGCAAATCGTCAATACCATCGATAAACTGGATCAAGGCCTTGAAGATGTGGCCGGTTTGGTTGAACTCGCCGTTGAAGCTGAAGACGAAGATACCTTTGTCGAAGCGCAAACCGAACTTGCTGATTTAGAAGCACAACTGGCTAAACTGGAATTCCGTCGGATGTTCTCCGGCCAGAGTGACCCGAGCGATTGTTACCTGGATATTCAATCCGGATCCGGTGGCACCGAAGCGCAGGACTGGGCCAGCATGTTGATGCGGATGTACCTGCGTTGGGGTGATGCCAAAGGCTTTAAACCTGAACTGTACGAAGTCACCGATGGTGATGTCGCCGGTATTAAAGGTTGTACCATCAAATTTACCGGTGAATATGCTTACGGTTGGTTACGCACCGAGACCGGCGTGCACCGTTTAGTGCGCAAAAGCCCGTTTGACTCGGGTAACCGCCGCCATACCTCGTTTGCTTCGGTGTTTGTATCGCCGGAAGTTGACGACGATATCGAAATTGATATCAATCCGGCCGATTTACGGATTGATACCTACCGCGCGTCAGGCGCCGGTGGTCAGCACGTCAACAGAACCGACTCTGCGGTCCGTATTACCCACTTACCGACCAATATTGTGGTGCAATGTCAGAACGACCGCTCGCAGCATAAAAACCGCGACAACGCCTATAAGCAGTTACGCGCCAAGCTGTATGAGTTTGAATTACAAAAGCAAAACGCCGAAAAACAAGCACTGGAAGATACCAAATCGGATATCGGCTGGGGCAGTCAAATCCGCTCTTATGTGCTGGATGACTCGCGCATTAAAGATTTGCGTACCGGTGTGGAAACCCGCAATACCCAGTCGGTATTGGACGGTGATCTCGACAAATTTATTGAAGCCAGCTTAAAAGCCGGTTTGTAATTTTCGCTTAAAATCAGGAACTTATCATGTCAGAACAGAATACGCCGCTGGAAGAACATCAGGACGTCAATAAACTGATCGCTGAGCGGAAACATAAGCTGGCCGGATTGCGTGAATTAGGCAATCCATTTCCAAACGATTTTCGCCGTGATGCTACTTCGGATCAGATCCATGCCCAGTATGAGCATCTGAGCAAAGAAGAACTGGAAGAGAAAAAAGTCCGTGTGACTGTGGCTGGTCGGATGATGCTGCGTCGCATCATGGGTAAAGCCAGTTTTACTACTATTCAAGATGTTGGTGGCAAATTGCAGTTGTATGTGGCGCGCGATAGCCTAGCGGAAAACGTCTACAACGAAGGTTTCAAAAAGTGGGATTTAGGCGATATCGTCGGTGGTAGCGGTGTGCTGTTTAAAACCCAGACCGGCGAACTGACGGTATGGTTAGACGAAATCCGCTTATTAACCAAAGCATTACGGCCACTGCCGGACAAGTTCCACGGTTTAACCGATCAGGAAGCTTGTTACCGTCAGCGTTATTTAGATTTGATCGTCAACGACGAATCGCGCAAAACCTTTTTGATCCGTTCAAAAACAGTGGCTTATATTCGCCAGTTTTTTAACAGCAAAGGCTTTTTAGAAGTGGAAACCCCAATGCTGCAAAGCATTCCGGGTGGCGCTTCAGCCCGTCCGTTTGAAACGCACCACAATGCGCTGGATATGCAAATGTTCCTGCGCATCGCACCAGAGCTGTACTTAAAGCGGTTGGTGGTCGGTGGTTTTGAAAAAGTGTTTGAGCTGAACCGTAACTTCCGTAACGAAGGTGTGTCAACCCGCCACAACCCAGAATTCACCATGCTGGAATTCTACTGGGCTTATGCCGATTACAACGATCTGATGGACTTAACTGAAGAGTTATTCCGTGGTCTGGCATTGTCGGTGTTAGGTACAACTGAAGTGCCGTATCAGGGCCATACTTTTGATTTTGGTCAGCCGTTTGCACGGATGTCAGTGACTGAATCTATTCTGCACTACAACCCTGAAGTGAAAATTGAGCAGTTAACCACGCGTGAAGCAGTGGCAGAATTTGCCAAATCTTTAGGCATTGAAGTGAAAGCTAACTATGGCCATGGCCGGATTCTGATGGAAGTGTTTGACGAGCTGGTCGAAACCAAGCTGTTACAACCAACTTTTATCACCGAATATCCAGCTGAAATTTCGCCATTAGCGCGTCGTAACGACCACAACCCGGAAATCACTGATCGCTTTGAATTTTTCATCGGCGGCCGTGAATTAGGCAATGGTTTTAGCGAGCTAAACGATGCTGAAGATCAGGCAGCCCGTTTCCACGAGCAAGTAGCCCAAAAAGCCGCTGGTGATGATGAAGCAATGTTCTATGACGAAGATTACGTCACCGCACTGGAACACGGTTTACCACCCACCGCAGGCCAGGGCATTGGCATTGACCGGCTGGTGATGTTACTGGCTAACGCGCCAAGCATCCGCGACGTGATTTTGTTCCCGCATATGCGTCATAGCGATAAACAGGGTAGTTAATCATTATTGATTCAGTTTGAATACTTCTGGGGTCAGAGTACTACTCTGACCCCAGAAGTATCTTTCACCGATGTGTCCATCTCTAAGTTTGCTGTTCTGCAGATCCCTTCTTTCTTCGGTTTTGTTTCTAATTCAGATATTTAGCTGATATTCATCCCGCTTATTTTCCAGCTTCACTGGCTAATACCAGTTTTCCCCTGCTATACCTTTAGTCTGCTGTTCTGATGTTCACTCTGCCCGGAGAAAACCGATGCTGCGACGTTCCACGGCTATATTTTTTATTGCACTAAGTTCTCTCTTTTCAATAAGTTGTCAGGCTGATGTCAGCTCTACCGTTACTTACACTTCGAATTATCTGTTTAATGGTATTACCTTAACCGACCACGATCCGGCGTTGCAGCCGAGTCTCGATTGGAGTAGCGGTGATGGCTGGTACGCCGGGCTTTGGGCGTCGAACATTAAATTTTCACCTGGCACTGATCTCGAATTTGACGCCACAGTCGGTTATTGGCATCAACTCAATGACGACTGGCTGATTGATGTGGGGGTGGCGCAATACACGTACCATGGCGACAGCAGTGCCGATAGCGAAGCCTTTAATTTCCCTGAAGCCTACGTCAAGCTGAGCTATCACCATACCAAGCTTGGTTATTGGTATGCATCCGACTATTTTGGTGCCGGTGGTGGGCATTATATTGTGGCGTTATTTCACACCATTCCTCTGCATGAAACCGGCAGTTTATTGCTGACTGCCGACCGCTCAACCTCAACCCAAACGGACAAATTCCTGCGCGACACCGATGGCACTTATCATCATTGGCGGGTTGCTTATCTGGTCAGTGGTTTGGGTTTGAATTGGACCTTAGCCTTTGATGATACTGATTATTCGTTGCCATTTTATGGTGATGCCAAAGTTTCGTTATCAGTGGCACGGACCTTTCAGTTCTAAAAAATCTGCATTTTTTTATGGCATACAAGCTGGCTAAACAGGTGGTTCAATGCAATTAAGTTCTCTGCGATTTAAGTTAACCTTCGGTGTGGCGCTGTTTGTCGCCATCAGTATCAGTGTGATGACTGGGGTTGGCTGGTATTCGATGAGCCGCAACAATGATTCAGCCACTACTGCACTTGGTAAATCCATGCAGCAGCAGGCGGAGCAAACCTTAAACGAAGCAGCTGCGGCAATTGCTTTTGAAACAGAAGCACTGATTAACCGCAACTTTGATCTCGCCAAGTACTTTTCGGCGGTTTTGAGCGCGACTGCCCATGGCAACAAACAATCGCCTTACAGCCGCGAGCAAGTGCAGCACATGGCCGGTGAATTGTTGAGGGCAAATAGTGGCGTCAGTTCGTTGTTTGGTCAGTTTGAGGCGAATGGTTATGACAATGCCGACAGCAATTTTTCGCTGGCGCAGTCGCACAGTTCCAAAACCGGCAGCATGGAAATTTACTGGGTGCGCGAAAACGGTGGCGTGAAATTTGTGCAGGTACCAGATCCGTCGGTGAAGTATGTGGATAAAAAGAATCAGCATGGTATTCGGGAAGCAGAGTGGTATTTGTGTAGTCGTGACCAGAAAAAACCATGTTTGATGGAACCCTACTTATGGGAAATAAGTCCAGGTAATTCAGTGCTGCTGACTTCTTTGGTGTATCCGGTACTGGTTGGCAGTGAGTTTCGCGGTGTATCCGGTGTCGATATGAATTTGCCGGTGCTGCAGACGTTGTTACAGAAACAAGCTGAGCATCTGTACGATGGTAAAGCAAGACTTTACCTGGTCAGTAAATTTGGTTTGTTGCTGGCCAGCACCAGTTTTCCTGACAAACTTGGCCAGTCGCTGCCAGAGCTTGATGCTGATTTTAGCCGTCATCTGGCTGATCATCAGGCACAGTTATCGAGCTACCAGCAGGATTTTGTGATCAGTCGCAAACTGAATGTTGAAGCCGCCAACGCGGACTGGCAAGTCGTGATTGCAGTGCCCAAAGAGGTTGCACTGAGCGTCGCGAATCAGTTGTCGGCGCAGCTATCTGAAGATGCATCGGCGACCACCGGCCAGATGATTGTCATTGGTCTGGTACTGCTGGCAGGTTTTGTATTATTGACCGCAGTCTGGCTGAAGTCGGCAACGCAGCCGATTGTCGATATGAGCCAGTTGATGAAAGAACTGGCGGGCTCGGAAGGCGATTTAACCCGGCAATTGGCCAGCAGTCGCGACCAGGAATTACGCGATATGGCAGAAGGTTTTAATGCCTTTACTGCCAAGCTACGCCAAATGATTTTGGCGCTAAAGCAAAACTCCGGTCAGTTACAGCAACAATGTCAGCAGTTGGTGGGTGTCAGCGGTCAAACCAATAAAGCTACCAATTTACAAGCCGCTGAAGTGCAGAATGTCGCGTCAGCGATGCATCAGATGACCGCAACAGCGCATGAAGTAGCCAGTTTAGCGGGTCGCACGGCTGAGGGCGCCCAAAGCTCGTTGGGCGCCTTAACCGCCGCCAATCAGCTATTTCAAAATACCGTCGGCGCTTTTAAAAATGTGGCAGGGGAGTTTGAACAAACCCGACAGGCGGTGCAAACCGTCTCGAATAGCAGTCAGCAAATTAACGGCATTATTGAAACCATTCAGGCGATTGCCGAGCAAACCAATTTGTTGGCGTTAAATGCAGCCATTGAAGCCGCAAGGGCCGGTGAGCAAGGCCGTGGTTTTGCCGTGGTCGCCGATGAAGTACGATCCTTGGCGGCGCGCACCCATAGCTCAACCGATGAAATTAAAAACCTCATTCATGGTCTGCAACAGCAAGTCGCCAATACCGTCAGCCAAATCACCGCCAACACCAATAAAGTGAGTGCAACGCTGGTCGAAGCCGAAAGTTCGTACACGCAACTTTCTGCCGCTACGGCCGGGATTTCGACCATTGCCGACAACGCCTTTCAGGTAGCAGCAGCGGCGGAAGAGCAAAATCAAGTCAGTGAAGAAATTAATCGCAATATTACCGCCATTGATGATGCAACAAGGGATCTGAATCAGCTATCCGGTACCAATTTGAATATCAGTCAGGCGATTGAACAAATTACTACCGAGATTGACAATCAGCTGGCGAAATTGCGCAGTTAAAACTATTTGCAGGTCATGCGGTTAAAGCAGGAGAGCAACATTCAGCAATGAAAAAGTGTGACTCGATAACAGTCAATTGTCCGATACAACCGAGGTTACCGCTGAACATGGGTCTGCGGTTACGCTGCTGGCTGGCGACGGTTTTGCTGTGTAGTTATCTACCTGCCGCAGTGGCTATGGAAAGTGTCAGCCAGCACCAAGCAACGACTTTCTCACCAGCACCGTCATCCCCGGCGCCGTCCGCCATAGCGCAGCAAACACTGCGTTTAACCAGCCTGGACTGGCCGCCTTATACCGGCGCCGCGTTGCCGGAAGGTGGTGAAACCACGCTTTTGTTACGACAAGTGTTCGCCGAAATTGGTTATCAGTTACAGGTAGATTTTTTACCCTGGACCAATGCGGTCAATCAGGTGATCAGTGGCGTAAATGGTCACTTAGCTTATTTTCCGGAATACCCGCTGCAAGACCCGAAATTATTGATGTCCGGCGCTATTGGTTACAGCGAACTGGGCCTGGTCGAATCGGCCAATAAACCTCTGTTACTGACTAACTTTCTGGCGCTGGCCAATTACCGCTTTGCGGTGGTGCAGGATTATCTGAATATGACCGAACTTGATCGGCTGATCGCTGCGAAAACCTTGCGACCACAAATAAACATGACCGACAAAGCCAATGTACTGCAGGTGGCGCGGGGGGACCTGGACGCTGCCGTCATCGACAAACGAGTGCTGCAGTATTTACTAAAATACGATCCAGAAGTGAAAGGCGCAGCTTCCGGCAAAGTGCAATTTAGCCAAAGCCTGCGCGAACATAAAAGCCTGCATCTGGTGTTTCTAGCTAACAAAAAAAACCGCAAGTTAGTCGAGCAATTTAATCAACAATTACAACGTCATAAAACTCAATTTTTACCTACAGCCAATAAAATTAAATCGTCATAACCTACCGACAACCCTGTCAGATTATTAATGCCATTCACACTTTTCCACGCTGGGTTTAGCAATTTAGCTACTCACTGAGCATCGGAATGGACAATCTTTCACATATAAATGAAAATCATTTGCAAATACGAATGGTTATCGATAAGATCTGCCGCGATTTTCATGGCCTGCTACTCAGGCTCTCCGGCGTCCTGTATCGACGCCCATTCATTCAAGGAAAAGGCAACATGGCGTTTATTCAGGCGAAAAAACATTCTATGACCAAGACTGCACTGGCTTCAGCATTACTGCTGGCCATTCCGGCCATTCCGGCCATGTCGATGGCAGCACAAAACACTGAAACCACCACCAAAGCCGGCAAGCTGGCGGAAGTTGAAGTGAAGGCCGATAGTATCGAGCCTGAATTTATCGCAAAAAAAGCCAGTTCGCCAAAACAGACCCAGGCGCTGGTCGATACTCCACAAACGATTGTTGTGGTTAAAAAAGAGCTGTTCCAGCAACAAGCTGCCGTCAGCTTAAGCGACACTTTACGCAACACGCCGGGCATCACCATGCTGATGGGTGAAAACGGCAATACTGCCACCGGCGACTCAATTTTTATGCGCGGTTTTGATACGCAGGGCAGCATCTATGTCGATAGCATCCGCGATTTAGGCACCATCAGCCGCGATGTGTTTAACACCGATATGGTGGAAATTGCCAAGGGCCCTGCTGGTGTTGATAACGGCCGCAGCAGCTCTTCAGGTTATGTCAATATGGGTACTAAAATGGCCAACCTGGAAGATTCCACCACCGGAACTGCAACGATTGGCTCTGGCTCGCATAAACGGGTGACTGCCGATGTCAACCGCAGCTTAGCGATTGAAAATGCCGCGATTCGGGTGAACGTGATGCGGCAAGACAGCGGTGTCCCAAACCGTGATGTGGTTGAAAACAACAGCACGGGTCTGGCAGCTTCACTGGCTTTTGGTCTGAATACTCAAACCCGTACGGTGCTCAATCTGCTTCATGTACAACAAGACAATATTCAGGATGGTGGTTTGCCAACGGTTGGCGAGGAAGGTTTTTACAGCAGCACTTACGCTGCTGCTTTCCCACAAGGCGATGGTCCGGCTTTAACGGCGGTGGATCGCAGTAATTTTTACGGTTCAGCATCCGATTACGACCATGTGCTGGCGGATATGCTGACGTTACGGGTGGAACACGATTTCACCGACAACGTCACTTTAACCAACACTTCACGTTATGGCGTGGCGACGCAGGATTATGTGTTAACAGGTGTCAACGCGCTGGCTTTCCCAGCCGCGACCAAAACTGATCCGGCAACCTGGACGGTAGCGCGGTCTCGTCAGGGCAAAGATCAGAAAAATCAGATTTTAATTAACCAAACGAATCTGAAAGCGAGCTTTAATGTCGGTGGCCTGCAACACACTGTGGCATCCGGCGTTGAATTCAGTTATGAAAGTCAGCTCAATTACACCAAAGGCATGGCAACAGGTGTCACACAGATTGCGGCGAATTTGTATAATCCGTCGACTGCCGATGTGTTTGCTCCGGTCGAGTTAACCGGTGCCAAAGCCGAAGGCTCGACCGATACCGCCGCGATTTATGCCATGGATACCATTGATTTAAATAGCCAATGGCAGTTGAGTGCCGGTGTGCGGGCCGAGCATTACAATACCACCACCGATAACATTACCCTGCAGGCTATTACTACACCGCAAACAGTGCCGGTTGGCACCAAAATTGGCAGCCATGAACAGGCATCCGATAACCTGTTAAGCTACAAAATTGGCACTAACTACAAGCCAACCAAAGACGGTTCGGTGTATTTAAGTTATGCCACATCGCAATTACCACCAGGCGGCACCAGTTTTCAGCTTAGCAGTTCTGCCACCAACCAGAATAATCCGGCACTGGAACCGCAAAAAGGCACCAACCTGGAACTTGGCACCAAATGGAACCTGCGCAACGAGAAACTGTTTGCGACCGCAGCAGTGTTTAAAAGCGTCAATAAAAACGAACTGGTGCGCGACGACATCAACACCTACGTACCTATCGGTGAAAAAACCGTTAAAGGGGTGGAATTGGGTTTAGTCGGTATGCCGTTTGATAGCCTGGAACTCAGCGCAGGTCTGGCGTTGCTGGATCCAAAAATCACCCGTGGTGCCCGGTATGCGACGTCACCAACCGAGGGTGCAGTGATCCAGTGGACGCCAAAAACCACCTTCACGTTGTGGAGTACCTACCGTCAAGAGAATTTCAGCATCGGCGGTGGTGTCCGTTATATGGATTCGGTGGCTCGTTCAAACAATACTGCCTTAAATTCTGCGACATCTTCGGTATTGCAAGTACCTGATTATTGGGTGGTTGACGCAATGGCTTCGTATGTAGTGACGCCGGAAGTGACAGTGCAATTGAACCTGTATAACCTGCTGGATGAAGAGTACGTTGGCAGCCTGAATAATGGCGGTTCACGTTTCCATCAGGGCACACCACGCTCGGCCAAACTGGGTGTGAATGTCGCGTTTTAATGATTGTTCGATAGCCTTTTGAGAGCAAAGAAATCTTTGGGGTCAGAGTAGTACTCTGACCCCAAAGATTCGGACCCCAAAAGATTCGGACCCCAAAAATTGCTGAACCCAAATTAGGTCGCAGGAGCAGTTGCGGATGATGTTACAAATTCCTGAATTTCTGAGTAAAGCTGAAGTTGCCCAAATGCGGCAATTACTGGCGGCGGGCGAGTGGGGCGATGGTCGGGCGACTGTCGGGCCACAAGGTGCGCAAGTGAAACAAAACCGCCAGCTGCCGGTCGACAGTCCGCTGGCACGACAGCTTGGCGAATTTATTCTGCAAAAGTTGTATCAGCATCCGCAGTTTTTAGCGGTAGCGCTGCCGTATCGCACAGTGCCGCCGCTGTTTAACAGCTATAGCGGCGGTGAACATTATGGCTTGCATGTCGATGGCGCGATCCGGATTTTGCCCGGCAGCACCTTAAGTTTGCGCACCGATGTCTCGTCCACGTTGTTTCTGACAGAACCAGAAGACTATGACGGCGGCGAGTTGCAGGTGCTGGACACCTACGGCGCACATGAAGTGAAACTTCCGGCAGGCGATTTAATCGTTTATCCGTCAAGCAGCCTGCATCAGGTGAAACCCGTCACCCGCGGCGAAAGGGTCTGCAGCTTTTTCTGGACCCAAAGTATGGTGAAAGACGATCAACAACGTGCGATGTTATTTGAACTGGATCGCACTATTCAACAGCTGCGCCAGCAAGTTGGCGACAGCAGCGAAGTACTCAGCCTGACCGGTCATTACCACAATCTGTTACGGCAATGGGCACAACTGTAAATTGTGGGGTCAGAGGTGTACTTTGTCGCCTTCATTGAGGATCAATAGCGGCACCTAGCCGGTATCAAGCGCGGGCCATTGTTGCGGCCCGCTATAACGGCATTGTTCCGCCGGTGAATCCGCCTGACAAGACAAAGTTGGTTGCGGTAAATAACAATCCTGTTGGCACGTCAGCGGATAGATTTTTGCCGGGATATAGATGTTGAAAGCGACCTTCGGCAGTCAGGGGTTGCGGCACCGTTGATAGGGTATTGACGGTATTTGTTTGGCTGCAACCCGTTAGCCACAAGCTACCAACGACCAGCATCATTAGACGACGCCGGGGCAAATTCTTCCCAAGATGCAGTGGAGATTTGATAATGCAATTATTCATCAGCTTGATTTTCTTGCTTTAATTTCCTTGTTTTGATGATGTCCATTCTAAGCATAAGTTTTGGCTGGGGCAATTTTCACGAAGTCGTTGGTCAGACGACTTCGCACTTTCAGTACTGGTTACATAGTTGAGCCACGCAATGCATGCACCACCGGCCTGGTTAATAACGGCCGCATGCAGCCAACAACAATCAGCATTGTGAGCAAGAGCACCGTCAAAAGCGCTAATATCGCATTCAGTGGGGCTATCGTTAATTGCTCTGCAAAACCAAAGACCCAGCCAAAATTCAGGCTCAGTTGCAAAACGCTATAACCAACTGCCAGCACCAACACCGCCCACAACAAGGGTTTTAAACTGTCCAGTAACGTTAACTGCAGCAAATGTTGTGGGCGTGCGCCCAGTGATTGGCGCACTGCCAGTTCATATTGGCGCAGTTGAATTTGCGTGCGGATCACCGCGAAAATGCCAAGGCCAGCCAGTGCTAACGCCAGTAACGACAGACCGGCAGTCACCACGGTTGCCACTTTGGCATCCTGGGTATGGCTGGCAAAAATTTCAGCACTGGAGTGAAAACGGAATACTTTCAGCTGTGGATGTACTTGCGCCAACGCCTGATTCACCAGCTCACGGCTGAGGCTTTGGCCATCGGGCAACCTGACCAGCAAATGCGGAAAGGCCGGTGGAGTCGCTGGGGTGTAAACCGCTGCGCTATCGGCTTGACCGGGCAGGGTTAGATCGCTGACCACACCAATGATCCGGCTCGGCGAGGTGGCGCCGCGCAGGTACAACGGTTTGTCCAGCATGGTACGAATGGGATCATTGCCCGTGGTATCCACGCCAGCACTCACACCAGCACTTACGCCAGCACTCACACCTGTACTCAGATCTGCCGCCAGCTTTCGCGCCAGACTTGAACTTATCAGCACCACACTTTCCTGGTTTTGTACTTGTTGCGGGCTGAATGTCTCGCCACTTTGCAAGGTAAGTCCGAGCGCAGTCAGATATGCAGCGTCACCGTTATAACGATAGGTGGGCGCAGGTGCGGATTGATCGGCGTGCTGGCTGACCGATGACATGGGAAACCCGGCTTGCCAGAAGGAGATTGGCGGGTAACCACCCACACCAACCAGTTCTGCGTTACTTTGCGCTTTCACCGCTTCGGCGGCCTGCACAAACAACTGTCGGCGTTCTTCATTTTGTGAGCTTGCCAGCAGGGAGCCTTGCGTCAGCGCCACCTGATAAGTTTGTAAATCAAGCCCGGACGGCTGGCGCAGTTTGGCCAGTGCCTGCACAAAAATCTGGCTGCAATAAATCAAAGTGACCAAACAAAACAGCGTTTGCGACATCAGCAGCAATTGGCGGGTGCGTCCTGATACTTGCACTGCCGAACCTTTACCACTTTGCTGCAGGCTTTGTTGCAGCTGGCGGTAATTCAGCTGTCGGGTCAGCCACAGCGCCAGCGTCAGGCAAAGCACAAGCAACAGGGCAATGGCGAACAGTACGCTCAAAGTGCCACTGCCAAGCTCCTGCAACCGCGGCAAAGGCCCGGCATAACCTGCTCGTAAACTCTGATAACAAGCTTCTGCCACACTCAGGCACAACGCCAGAGCCGGAATGGCCAGCACCGAAAATTCCAGCAGATATTGGCGAAACAGATGCGACGCCCGCGCACCCAGCGCAATGCGGATGGTCAGCGATCGTTGTTGCGCCATAGCCCGGCCAAGCACCAGATTGGCGATATTGGCGATGGCAATAGCACACAGCAAAATGCTGCCTGCCAATAAACTCAGGCTGAGACCGGCAACTTCACCCAAAATCCGGCTGCGCACCGGCTCAAGGCTCCAGCGCACAGTGCTATTTTTCAAAAAAGCATTGGTTTGATTGGCAGCGGCAAATTCCGGCGCTGCCCATTGTTCAAAACTATGGGCAAGTTGCTGTGGATTGGCGTCAGCTTTGAGTTTCAATAGCAGGTGGATCTGATTGCTGCTAAAACTCCAGCTGGGTGTACCAACATCGTTAAAATCGTAACTCAGCCAAAGATCGGTCGACCAGCCAGGCGCGGCCAATACCGGCTCGACAAAACGCTCAGCGAGCACGCCCACCACCGAAAATGACACGCCACGAAATTGCAGCGTTTTACCAAGTACCGCTGGGTCGCTAGCAAAATGCTGTTGCCAGACCTGATAGCTCAGTACCGCCACCGGCACCTGACTGTCCAACCCTTCTTTTGGGCTGAAGTAGCGGCCAAGCGCCAGTGGCGCGTCAAACATCGGTAAAAATTCCGGGGTGATATAACCGATGTTAAACGACGGGTTGCCGGGCAGATTTTGTGCTACATCAATCCCGATATTGTGCAGCGCTTTGCTGTCCACTTCCGGCCAGTTTTGGCGGTAAACATCCAGCTGCCCTTGTGCTGGCAGCCATTCGGCGGCGACCTGTTTATCTTGCTGCCACTGACTACCCCGCACTAACTGCAACCGCTCGGCATCCGGGTAGGGTAAAGGTGCCATAAATAGCTGATAATTCAGATTAAAAGTGGCGACCAAGGCGCCCAGCGTCAGGCCCAGGGTTAAAATAATGGTCAGTGCGTAGAGCTGCTGGCGGCGCAGCAGCAGTGATGCTGTCTGCAACCAGGAATACAGTGAAAAATGCAGCATATTATTGTCCTTGTAATGCATAGATGGGCATCATCGGTTCATCCATTTGTCGAAATCTCAGTTGCGGTTGGATCATTTGGCATCGGCCATAACATAGCCGCAGTCAGTAACATCGTCGGCAATAACAGACTATGCAGCAACCACAGTTGATAGCCGATGATCATGGTGCAACCTGCCGTAAAGGGGTGGTTGTTGCTGCTTGTGGCGTTGATTGTTGATTGATTGGTGTACCATCAGCATCCAAAATCCGGCCATCCAGCAAATGCAATTTGCGACTGGCCATATCGGCGTAACGTGGGTCGTGCGTCACCATACACAGGGTGGTGCCGTTATTATTGAGCTCACAGAGCATATCCATCACCGCATCACCATTTCTGGAATCGAGGTTACCTGTGGGTTCATCGACCAGCAGCAAGGCGGGGCTTCCGACCAGCGCCCGGGCAATGGCAATGCGTTGTTGCTGACCACCGGATAACTGGTTCGGTCGGTGGCCGGCGCGGTGCGTCATATCGACCGTTTTCAGGCAAGCCATCACTCGCGCTTCCAGCTCGGCTTTGGGTACAGTTTGACGGCGATACCGCAGTGGTAGCGCCACATTGTCAAACACTGTCAGTTCGTCAATTAAGTTAAATGACTGAAAGATAAAGCCAATTTTCTCATTACGAATGAAGGCAGCTTCACTGAGGCTAAGGCCACTGACTTCTTTGCCTTCAATCTGATAACTGCCGCTGCTTGGCATATCCAGCAGTCCCAACAACGAGAGTAAAGTGGATTTACCACAGCCGGACGGGCCGCAAATTGACACAAAATCGCCGGCATAAATGGCCAGGTCAATACCACGCAAGGCATGGGTTTCCATTTCGTCAGTGGCGTAGACTTTGGTGATGCCCAGCATATTGATTTTTTGTTCGCGCATGATCATTCCTTTGGAAAATGTGAAGCAAATTATTGCAACAGATGGATGCTATCCGCATCGCGGTACAACGTCATATCGGACAGCACCAGCTGTTCCCCCACGGCAGCACCTTGCTGGATTTGTAAAAAACGGCCGGCTTCTTCGCCAAATTGCAGTGAAGTGGCAGTTAAATTCTGGCCATCAGCGCTGAGCTTAAATATCGAACCGGCACTGTGGCTTTGTAAGTTGACCGGCCGCTCGACATAAAGCGTATCGCTCAGTGCTGCGGTAAAAATTTGCGCATCAATGTTCAGTTCTGGCCGTGCGGAGGTCGGAATAGCTTCGGTGAATTGCAGCTCGACTTCGATGGTCCCTTCGACCACTTGCGGCGTGACCCGGCTGACAATAGCGTCGGCTTGTTCGCGGCGGGTGTTAATGCGCGCTTTTTGCCCTGGTTGAATTTGTTCAGCTTTACTTTGCGACACCCGCACTAGCGCGACTAAATCGGCGGTACTGCCGACCAGCGCCAGTTCCTGCCCGGCGGTGACACTTTGGCCAAGCTCAACTGGTAGTCGCTGCAGCACACCTGCAATACCGGCGCGCACGGTCAGCCGCTCCAGCCGTTGCCGCAGTTGTGACTCGCGGGAAATCGCCTGATTGAGTTGCTCCTGCGAAATGGTCAGCGCTTCCTGATTCACCAGTTGTAACTGTTTTAACCGGTTTTTTTGCAGCGCCGCTTGTTCTGCCAGCTGGGCTTTTTGCAGCACAGTCGTTTGAAAACTCAGTTGCGACACAATACCTTTTTTCGCCATATCTTCCTCGGCGGTATGGCGCAGGGTAACCATCTGAAAGCTGGCGTTCAGCTCCGCAAAACGGCCTTCTTCGGTTAAGTATTCACGTTGATTAGTCAATTGCTGGCGGCGTAGATTGGCGCGCTCCTGGCTGGTCGCCATGCTGGCGGCTTCGATGTCTTGCAATAGTTCCGGGTCACTCAGGCGCAAAATCACATCGTCGGCTTTGACCACTGCACCTGGTTTTAACACTACTTCTTCCACCGTCGCGGCGGATAACGCGCTGATTAACTTCTGTTTATCCGATCGCAGCACGCCATAACCATCGACGGTCACCTGCAAATCGCCGCGTTTCACCTCGCCGAATAACAGCTGGGATTTTTCAATTTTATAACGGTGAGCAGGGGATGCGACTAAAGTGCCAACCAGCACCAGTGAGCCTGCGGCGACCAACAACACCCATGGTTTTTTCCAGGCTGCTTTTGCTTTGGTTTTTTGTACGTCCATCTGGTTAAACCTTTATTACTAAAAAGAAAATCACTTCGCAGTATGACCCTGGCGTTTGAAACAAGGGTCAGCACACTGCGTCCTGATTAATACATAGCAATGTCCGTTCCATGTATTAAGCTTTTGATTTATAGCTTTATTTTTAGGGTTAATGTAAACCGGACGCTCGTGTTCGTCCGGTTCCGGACGGTTTTTCCGAAAACGGACAGTGGACATGTTGTTAAAAATGGCGGCGACAATGACCGGGCGCGACACTTTTGGGGTCAGAGTAGTACTCTGACCCCAAAAGTTACTAAGTTAACAAAATCCTGGCGCAGGCGCCGGTTTTGCCGTCAGTCCTGTTACCGAGCTGAAGTGTGCCGCCGATTTGTTCAATGATTTGCTGACATAGCACTAACCCAATACCCTGGCCTGTTGGTTTAGTACTGTAAAAGGGGACAAATAAATCCTGTGGATTGGCAATACCCTGTCCCTGATCCAGCAGACAGATTTCAATACTGCTATCAAGCTGGCGGAACGACAGTTCAATCGTGCCGCTTGGACTACCCGCTTCAATGGCGTTTTTGAGCAGATTAATCAGTACCTGTTGCAGCAGCATGCCATCGCTAACGAATTCAAGTTCTTCGCCGCTGGCTTGGATCTGCTGCTCTTTGAACAACAACTGCAATGCAGTTACCAACCGGCTAGTCTGCAGCTGCTGACGCTGAATCAATAGCGGCTTATTTAACTCACTGTAACGGCTAACAAAATCCTGCAAGTGTTGGCTGCGCTGACTAATAACGTCCAGGGCTTCCTGTTCCCGCCCTGCTGGTAATTTGCTTTTCAGATGTTCAGATAACGCCAACACCGGTGTTAACGAATTGCGAATTTCATGGCTGAGCACCCGGATCAGCTGTTGCCAAGCCTGTAGTTCGGTTTCGCGCAGTGCCGCCTGAATATTGATAAACACCAATAATTGATGGCGCTGACCCTGATCCAAAAACCGGCTATGACGGATTTGCCACTGCCGCTGGCGGCTCTGGTCGACAAAATGCCAGTTTGGCTCGCTGGCAAGCCCAAGTAAAGCAGCTGAGGAATGGCGTAAACTCTGCCAGGGACGGCCAAATAAATGGTTAAATTCACTGTTGGCGTAGCTAAGTTGTTGTTTGTGATCAAAGACTAAAATCGGCGTATTCAGCTGGTCGATCAACCGGTACAGCAAAAACTGCTGTTCATCGAAAAAACTTTTACGTTGTTGTAATTGCTCGCCCAGTTGTTGTAATTGGCTTTGAAAAGTCGCGGCAATGCCACTTTGAAACGCCGGTTTGGCCTGTAGGCTGTAATCCTGATTCTGTAAGGCTTCCAGTTGTACGCTGGCGCGATTAAAGGCCGCTAATAAGCGTTTTCGGGCCTGATATTGCTGGCGATTCAACAAAAACAGCAACAGGGTTGCCGCGAGCCAAATCCACCAGTGCGGCCAGGTCCAACTTGCCAGCAATGCCAGCGAGCTGCTCACCACCAGCAGTAGCAAAGAGTGCCATCGGCTGCTAGCTTCCAGCGAGTGAAAAGACAAAGTTTTAAAGCTCTTGGCCATGTTAGTCCTGTCCATATCGCTCGGGGCCATATTGCTCCAGGCCATACTTTTCCAGTCTGCGATACAAGGACGATTTAGTAATACCCAGCAGATCAGCGGTTTTTTGTTTATTGCCCTGACAGTGACCTAAAGCCTGGCGAACCAACTGTAATTCTGCTTGTTCCAACGTCATCATCGGTAGTTGCTGTAAGTCCGATACTGACCCTGAATTTAATGTCGCTGTATTTGGCAGTGCCAGATCCGCAGGTTCAATCACCGTTTCCTGACACAACAGCACCGCGCGTTCAATCAGATGACTGAGTTCGCGGATATTGCCGGGCCAGCTATATGCTTGCAGCTGTTTTTCAGCGGCAGGCGACAACCGCAGCGCCGTTTTCTGATAACGCAAACCATGTTTTTGCAGGAAAAACCGCACCAGCGGCACAATATCCTCCGGTCGTTCCCGCAGCGCCGGCACCCGAAATTCCAGCGTATTCAAACGGTAGTACAAATCTTGTCGAAACAACCCATCGCTGATCAGCTGCATGAAGTTGCCATTGCTGGCGCTCAGTAACCGCACATTACTTTGTTCAGTGACACTGGAGCCCAGCACTTCATAATGCCCCGATTCCAGCACCCGTAATAATTTGGCTTGTTGTGGGAGTGGCAAACTAGCGATTTCATCCAGAAATAATGAACCACCCTGCGCCAGCGTAAAACGGCCAGTGCGCTGCTCTTTGGCGTCAGTAAAAGCGCCTTTTTTATGGCCAAACATCTCACTTTCAAACAAAGTTTCCGGAATGGCCCCCATATTGACGCTGACCAGTGGCGCAGCTTTGCGGCCGGAATGGCGATGAATAAACTGCGCCAGCTGACTTTTGCCGGTGCCGTTTTCGCCAGTCAGCAGAATATTGGCTTCGCTGGCGGCCACGGCCTGCAATTGCTGCATCAGCCGTTGCATCATTGTACTTTGCCACACCAACTCGGGTTCACTGTCGTGAAGGGCTGAGCTTAATTGCTGGTTTTTTTGCTGCAATTCTCTCAGCTTCAGCTGCTGCGAAATTACCTGCACCAACCGCTGGTTTTGCCAGGGTTTTTCGATAAAGTCACCAGCGCCGAGTTGCATCGCCTGAACCACTAGCGGGGTATTGGACCAGGCGGTCATTGCCACCACCGGAATATTGTGCGGCTGCTGTTGTAACCAGCGCAGAAAACGTAAACCTTCTTCGCCTGAAGTGGTATCCAGCGCAAAATTCATATCAAGTAAAATCAAAGCCGCGGACTGCGTTTGCAGATAGTCGATAGCCTGAGTTGGGTTTTCCAGTTCAGTGATGCTAAAACCATGATCTTCAAGAATAAAACGCGCACTTAGTCGCACTTCTCGATTGTCTTCTATTAATAAAATCAGTGGTTTTTGCATCAGAACTCCTGGTTTTGGTCATGCATCTTAATAGCGCGCATGGGCTCGACTCAAGTAAAGACTGCCGCATTTGAAACAAACTGAAATACTTTGTAAATATTTTGCGTTGGTGATTGTGCGCCATTCTGTCATTCTGCAAGCAGCTGAAATTCGGTCATCTTTTGTGCGCGGGCTGCGACCAACACTGATTGACCATTTCGCATATCTTGATCATCCTTTTAAAAAACAGCCAGGAAGAAGCATGTTAGCAATCAAAAACTTATCCAAAACTTATGACAATGGCGTCAAAGCTTTAGCCGATGTCAGCCTGAATATTCCCAAAGGCATGTACGGTTTGCTCGGACCAAATGGCGCCGGTAAATCCAGCCTGATGCGTACCATTGCCACCTTGCAAAGTGCCGATGCCGGCAGCATCAACTTTGATGGCATTGATGTATTACAAAACCCGAATGCGCTGCGCCGTACTTTGGGTTACCTGCCACAAGATTTTAATGTCTATCCCAGGATCAGCGCTTTTGATTTACTCGATCATCTGGCGGTGCTCAAAGGCTTAGCTGAGAAAAAATCCCGCCACGAGACGGTGAATGCGTTATTGGCGCATACCAATTTATTTCAGCACAAAGACAAAGCGGTCAGTAGTTTTTCTGGCGGCATGCGCCAGCGTTTTGGGATTGCTCAGGCGTTGCTCGGCGACCCGAAACTGTTGATTGTTGACGAACCGACCGCCGGTCTGGATCCGGAAGAGCGCAACAGATTTCACAACTTATTGGTGAGTCTGGGCGAAGAAAAAGTGATTATTTTATCCACCCATATCGTTGATGACGTAGCGGAGCTTTGTCCGCAGATGGCGGTGTTAGCCGGGGGGCAAATTCTCCTGCAAGGCGAGCCGTTAAAACTGGTCGACGAACTGCAAGGCCAAATCTGGAGTAAAACGGTGTCGCAAGCCGAAGCGGTTGAACTGGAACAACAGTTACCGGTCATTTCCAAACGCTTGTTTGCCGGTCGCACTGTGCTGAATGTGTTTGCCATTTCACAACCGCAAGGGTTTGCTGCGACGCCGGCCGGGCTGGAAGACGTGTATTTCTCCACCTTGTTTAATTCACGTCAGCGGCAGTCAGCCTGAGGAATTCACCATGATTTGGCAACTTATCCGCTTTGAATGGCGTTATTACCTGCGCCAGCCATCGTTTTATGTGACGTCCATATTGTTCTTTTTAATGACGTTTTTTGCAGCTTCGTCTGAATCTGTGCAGATCGGCGGTGGTGGTGAAGTCTGGGGCAACGGTCCTTTTGCCATTAGTCAGACGATGCTGGTGATGTCGATTTTTTCGATGTTTCTGGTGGTGAACTTTGTTGGCAGTACTGCACTTCGTAACCACGCCAGCCAGATGGAAGAGCTGGTGTACAGCAAACCGCTGGTCAGCTGGCAATATCAGCTGGGGCGGTTTATCGGCGCTTATGCCGTGGTGGCACTGGTCTTTGCCTTTGTGCCGCTGGGTACTTTGATTGGCTCCTTGATGCCATGGGTCGATCAGGAACGTTTTGGTCCTACCGTACTTGCGTATTATGTACAGGCATTTTTGATGTTTTCGCTGCCGACCTTGTTTGTGTTGTCAGCGCTATTTTTTGCCATTGCCAACAAATTCCGTTCGATGATGGCGATGTATCTGGTGGCGGTTGGCGTGTTTGTGTTGTATGTCATCGCTGGCAGTTTCTCCCGTGAACCGGCTTACCGTACTTTGGCTGCTTTGCTTGATCCCTTTGGTCTGCGCACCTTTGCTGACGTGGCCCGGTACTGGACTATTCATGATAAAAACAGCCAGATGCTGAGCTTCAGCGGTGTTGTGCTCTACAACCGGCTGATCTGGCTTAGCGTAGGCGTGGTGCTGTTATTGGCTTTTGGTGGCGTGTTTGGCAAATTGACGCTGGCGGCCAAAGCGGCCGGTAAAAAGGCCAAAGCAGCGCTGGTGGCGCCGGAATTTGACTTGGAAGTGCTGAAAACTGCTGCCGGAAAATCCTCGTTCTGGCAACAGTTTGTGCTTCGTACCGGTTTTGAAATGCGCCAGGTATTTTTCAGCATGCCGTTTATTATTCTCGGTTTGTTCTGCATTTTTAATCTGATTGTCCCGCTCATTGATCCACAAGGATTTTACGGCACCGCCGATTGGCCTTTGACCCAAACCATGGTGGACGTGATCATCGATTCGACCGGTTTGTTATTTATCATCATCACCATTTACTACTGTGCCGAGGTGGTCTGGCGTGAACGGACATCGGGTATTGGCGACATCGTCGACAGTCTGCCGGTGTCAAATATGGTGTTCTGGTTATCAAAGCTGACGGCGGTCTGGTTGTTGATGGCGGTGCTGTATGGCGTCTTTATGTTGACCACTTTGAGCTATCAATTACTGAACGGCATGCAGACGCTGGATATCAATCAGTATCTGATCCGGCTTGGTTATTTCCAGTTGTTGCCAGCAATGATGGCGGTGGTGTTGGCCTTTGTGATTCAGGTGCTGAGCCCGAATAAATACGTCGGGATGCTGATATTTGTGGTGTATTTTGTTACCACGCTGGTGCTGAACTCGTGGGGTTTCAGTCATCGGATGTTCCATTTTGGCCTGTCGCCGGACGCAGCATTTTCCGACTTGAACCGCTTTGGCTGGACCTTAGAAAGCCATAGTTGGTACATGTTGTACTGGACCGGACTGGTGCTGGGCTTGTTTGTGCTGGGTTACGGTTTTTATCAGCGTGGTCCGGCGCAAAGTCTGCAAACCCGTGGCCGGTTATTCCGCTACCAAATTGGCTTGAATGGCCAGCTGGTCATCGCGCTGGGGTTGGTGCTGTTCGCTGGCTCCGGTAGTTGGATTTATTACAACACCCGGGTGTTAAACCAATTTTCGACCGCTGAACAGCAAATGGATATTCAGGCTGATTATGAAAAAATGCTGAAAAAACATCAGGATGACCCAATCTTGGTCGCGTCTGATGTTAAAGCCACTGTTGATATCGTGCCGGAACAACGGCTGGTGCGGGCGACTGTCGTGCAGCAAATGACCAACAAGTTCAGCCTGCCTATCAGCAAAATGCTGGTGCATTTACCGCAATATAGCCGGGAAGTGAAAATTGAAGTGCCGGGCGGAACTCTGTCAGCAGTGGATCCGCGCTTTAATACCGCTTGGCTGGAATTTGCCACGCCACTGGCGCCGGGTGCTGTGACGAGCGTTGTGATTAGTTTAGTGCGGCAGACCCCAGGTTTTGTCGACAGTAATGTCGATACTGCTTTGGTCGAAAATGGCACTTTTATCAATAACTCCGAGTTGTTGCCGATGTTTGGTTATCAGCCAGGAATGGAGTTACAAGCAAGACATGAGCGCAGCAAACGCGACTTAGCCCCAGTGCAGCGAGCCTTTAAACTTGAAGACAGCCGTCGTTATAACGAAAGTAGTTTTGGTCGTGGTGAAGACTTTATTCAGTTTGAAATGACGGTCTCGACAGCGCCGGATCAAATTGCGATTGCACCGGGTTATCTGCAAAAAGAATGGCTGGAAAATGGCAGAAAGTATTTCCATTATAAAATGGATAAGCCGATGTTTAACTTCTATTCGTTTTTATCGGCACGGCTGGCGGTGAAAAAAGAGTTGCATAACGGTGTGTCGATGGAAGTGTATTACCATCCGGATCACCACTGGAACGTCGACCGGATGCTGATGTCGCTCAAAGATTCACTAGATTATTTTAATGAGGCTTTTGGTCCTTATCAGCATCAGCAGTTGCGGATCATTGAGTTCCCGGGGTACCGGCAGTTTGCGCAGGCTTTTGCCAATACCGTGCCGTTTTCCGAGCAAATTGGCTTTATCAGTGACTTGCGCGATGACTCCGAAATTGACATGCCTTATTACGTGACGGCGCATGAAATGGCGCATCAGTGGTGGGGCCATCAGGTCGGCAGCGCCAATGTGCAGGGAAGTGCAGTCATTCCGGAAACGCTGGCGCAATACAGTGCGCTGCGGGTAATGGAACGTAAATATGGCGAAGTCAAACTGCGTAAATTCCTGAAATATGAACTTGACCGTTACCTGCGGGATCGGGGCGGTGAGCAAGTGGAAGAACTGCCGTTGTTACGCGCCGAAAATCAGGGATATATCCATTACCGCAAAGGCTCGGTGGTGATGATGTCACTAAAAGACCGGTTGGGCGTTGCGGTGCTGGACCAGAACCTGAAAAACTTTTTGCAGGAATTCCAGTATAAACAAACACCTTATCCAACCACGCTGGATTTGGTTCGCCACTTAAAAACGGGTGTCAACGCGCAGGATCAGGCCTTTATTGACGATTTATTTGTCAATATCACGCTGTTTGATTTGCGCCTAAAAGACGTGAAACGTGAAGAGTTACCGGATGGCCAGCTGAAACTGACGCTGACCATTCATGCGGCGAAACTGACCGCCGATGGCAAAGGGGTGGAAACCGAGCAACCCTTGTCGGAACTGATTGATATTGGTGTGTTTGATCAAGATCCGGATGCGTTTGCTGAACAACCAAAACAGCTGTACTGGCAAAAGCATCTGCTGAAAAGCGGCGAAAACAACCTGGAGATTATCGTCAGCAAAGAGGCGAAGTTTGTGGGGGTGGATCCGCTGATTAAGCTGATTGACCGCGACGCGGCGGACAATATTTATAAATTGTAATTGGGTCGTCGATGAATGAAAAAAGCCGGTAGCGCGCAAGCAATACCGGCTTTTTGTTTGGTGTTTAGCGACTTGCTCGTTCGAGCGTGCGGCCGATTAAATCTGCGGCCGTCGGAACCAAAAAAAACAGGCTGTTATTTTGTGACCGCTTTCGCTTGCTCCAGCTCTTGCCAGGCCTGACTGCCCCACAGTGGTACTGTGGTTAGCGAGTGTTTGTCGCTACCGGCACTTTCTTTGGTCGAATAAGACAAGTACACCAATGTCTTATTGTCAGCATCAAAAATCCGGCGAATTTTCAGGTGCTTAAACAAAATACTTTTGGAAGTGGAGAAAATCACTTCCCCGGATTTGGATTTATCAATTTTACTCAGCATGGCAGCGGTAATTTCACCGGTTTGACGGCAGGCAATTGACATATCGGATGGGTCAGCTAAATCCAGATTGGCTTCGACATGACTGATATGGCAGGTAACACCAGCAATGGCCGGATCGTTAAAGGTCTGAATTTTAATATCTTTGGTGGTAAAAAGCCCGAGGCTGACATCGCCGACTTCTTTGGGTGAACAACCGCTCAGCAGCAGGGCAATTCCAGCGGCAACTGGCAACAGCGCTGTCTTGGTGCTGATTGCGGCACGGGTTGATATTTTCATCGGCTACTCCTTGTAATCATTCGAATAAAAAACATATCACACAAAAGGTTAGTTTGGTTCTGTTACCATTTGGCGTAATGATCTTCCGCCAGACCCAGACATTGGTCGAGCTTGAGTACCTGGCCATCAGTTAAGCGGATTTCGCCCTGATAATGCCCGACATACTGACGAAAATTACTGGCCAGTAAACCTGCCTGGACTTTTTCCTGTCGGCAAAACAACGGTGTGAATTCAAGTGCTAATTCATCACATAAAGTGCTGATCTGCCAGCGACTCTGTTGGTTGTAGCGATCAAACTGAAATTGCGCCGGGCTTAGATGCTGAATGTTGCCTGCAAACCACAAAGCGTTTTCACAAAGGCCGGTTTCATTGACCCCAGCCGCCAGATTTAATCCTAAAGGCTGGTCATGCAGTAAGGTGTTGATGGACGCCCAACGCCAGTTGGTCTGCCGGCGCATAAAACCTGCCGAGAAATCGTAACCAGCACGGGCTTGCTCGAGCGGGAAGTTTTTACCGTCCAGTGACAGCTGACCCGAAACTACCAACGCATTGTTTTTTTCAGTGTAGGTAAAACCTTGATAACCCGTCGGGGCGCATAAAGCTAACGGCGGCTGCTGGTTTTTATCAAGCAGCAGTTTGGCTTGCAATGGGCCACAATCGACGGTTAATTGCCAGTGATTGGTGCCGGGCTCGATGCTCCAGCTGGTTTTCCCTGCATGTAATTTGGCGACTCCCGCTATTGAGGACTCGCTCATCTGGCAACCCAGCTGCAGCGGTAACAGCAGGCCTTTTTCAAAAGTTGGGTTATCTGTTTGATATAAATAAGCAAAACCGGAACTGGCGTAGCGAATATCAGCGATGGCAACGGCCAGCAACCAACCTTCACCGCACACTGTGACAAACTGAAACTGCTTTTGCGCGAAGTGTCTGCTCAGCTTGCTGGCGGGTTTATCCAGCACGGTGCGGTAATCAAACTGGCCGAAATTAAGCTGCGGAACCGATTGCTCAAAAATTCCAAATTGCGGTTGTCCCGCTGCATCAATTAATTGTGCTGGCGTTTGGTTGATTCGGGGCTGGTAATAGGAAGGCATAGGGCAGACTCAAGCCACAACAATACAGATTTTATAACAGTTTTTACAGGTCAGACCAAGTAGCAAAGAAGGTTGATGTTGTTAATTATGGGATTTAACCTTTGGGGTCAGAGTACTACTCTGACCCCAAAAGTCGGAAGGGTATTTAGTGACCGTGGCCAGAGTGACCATCGATGCCATGGGCATGACCATGCGCCAGCTCGTCTTCTGTGGCGTCGCGCACCAGCAGAATTTCCACCGCGAAGGTTAAATCGATGCCTGACAATGGGTGATTACCGTCTACGACCACTTCATCTTCTGTGACGTCTAATACAATCACTGATTGCTCGCGGCCATCCGGACCTGCAGCGCGAAAACGCATGCCGATTTCTACTTCCATGCCTTCGAACAGCTGACGTGGCACGGCTTGAGTCAGTTCTTCATGGCGATTGCCGTAAGCTTCTGACGCTGGCACTTCGACGGCAAATTTGTCACCGGCTTGTTTGCCAAGCAGGGCATTTTCAAGGCCGATGATCAGTGAGCCGCTACCGTGAATAAATACCAATGGCTCGCCGCCAAAAGAGCTGTCGAGTTCGTTGCCTGCAGCGTCACTGACGCTATAGTGCATGGCAACGACTTTGTCGGATTGAATGGTCATGCAAACCTCAATTTAATTTAAAGAATAAGGAAGGGAGTTGACTCTGAATTGTGTGTCAGGGTCACTGGCCAGCCGTAAATGGTCTTCCGGACTGATGTCATTTGGCAATACCGCCAACACGGACAACTCACCATGGATATTCACTGCGTTGATGACAACACCGCTGCGTCGCCAGTTCTGCTCCAATTGTACTTCAATATCACTCCCCGCTGCCGGAGTTTCTTCACTTTGTGCGGTCAGAATAAAAGTGGCCCGTTTATTTTTACCCAGATATTTCATCCGTGCCACCATTTCCTGACCGATATAACAGCCTTTGCTAAAACTAATTCCGTTGATGGCCTGTAAATTCAGATTTTGCGGCACATATTCGCCGATGATCGCCTGCTCCAGATAAGGCAGACCATGCAGAATATGCTGTTGTAAAAAGCGGGTTGGCGCGGCAAGCCGTGCGCTTTGCTGTTGGATTAACGTACGCGCGGCATCTACAGTCAACACCAGCAAATAATGCTGTGGTGCTAATGCTAATAATTGGCCGCCGGTCATAGCAGTGACTGAACCGGTCGCAGGGGCAGTTGCCAAACCTAAAGCCGCCAATAAACTGTCAGCCTCCGGGCCACTAACACCAAGCACTGCCAGACTGTCGGCAGTATCGGTAAAACTAACTTTGGAAAACACGCCAAATTTTTTCAATTGCTGCAAAGACGCCTGAATTTCATCGCGAAACCCCAGCAGCAGTAAATCATCGCCATCTTGCAGTAAATGAAAAGTCGCCCACATTTTACCTTTAGCATCACAATGCGCGCCGCGCAGGAAGGTGTCAGCTTGCAGACTATTCACATCACAAGTTAACTGACCTTGCAGATATTTTATTTGATCAGGGCCGCTGATCCGTATCACGCTAAACGCCGGTAATGGACTGATAAATGCCTGTTCGGCGTCATTTGATAATTGTGCCAATTGATCAGCACTGATCCAGGAACTTTGCATAAGTGTTTCGCTTTCAAACCAAATATTCAGATCATTGGGTGAAACATAGAAAAGCACAACCCCAGCGCGGGTTATTTGTTAGAATAATCCGACGTTCACCAAGAGAGTTTGTAATGCCAGAATTAATGTCCAAACCGAAATTACGCTGGGCCTGTCGCCGTGGCATGCTGGAGCTGGATATCCTGTTGGCTCCTTTTGTCGAAGATGGTTACGACGCGCTAAGTCTTGAACAAAAACAAGTATTTGAACAACTTCTTGCCAGTGACGACCCGGATTTATTTGCCTGGTTTATGGGGCATGGCAAAGCGGCTAACCCGGCAATCCAAAGTCTGGTCGAAACCATTGTCCGGCGTGTACGCGTCTAGTCTGGCGCTGCGGCCATCGCGCTGGCGGCATGTCGCTTATAGCGGCGGTTTACTATTAATTTTAGCCGCAGTGCTGTTGTTACCCGCGACCGGTGGGTGGTTATGGCTGAGCAGTCTGCCGATGCTGCTGGCGTGTTATTGGCTACTACAACAGTGGCAACAACCGCTGACCAACAGCATGCTATCGATTGCCAACACCGGCGAGCTACGCTGGCTGGGCGAGCAGTTACCAGCGGGTATGTTGCTTCCGCAAAGTCTGGTCTGCAGTTGGGGCATTTGGTTGTATTGGCAGGATGAACAGCAAAATATCCAGCAGCATTGGTTGTATCAGGACAATTTCAGCACTGCTGATTTTCGGGCGTTGGCCAGGCACTGCCAGTTAGTCCGCTGGCAACCGCAAGATAGCAGCGCAGTTTAAGCCTTGTCGTTTTGCAAACTTATCGTTATATTCCGCTTTCCTAAATTTAACCTCTGGTGACCAGCGCTTGCTGGCGATGTTGTGGTTTCGATGAATTTAATTGAATGGATTGGCTATATTCCGGCGGTGATTTTTCCGGCGGCAACTCTAATGCAACTGTGGCATTTATTAAAAACCAAAACTTCGGCCGGGGTACCGGCATTTACCTGGCTGGCATTCGCGGTGGGTAACTTGTCGTTGTATGTTTATGCTGAAAAATATACCGAGCTGCAGTCGATTATCGGCCAATTGGCCACTGCAGCACTGCAGATTTATGTGGTGTTTCTGATTTTCAAATATCGGAAAAACACCACACAATGATGATGTTAGCTGCGAACCGGCGGTGTTAACACCGTTGGCGTAGGCAGCGGAGCCTGTTTTGGGTAGTCCAGCGTGTAATGCAGGCCACGACTTTCTTTGCGCTGCATCGCGCAGCGGATAATCAGCTCCGCCACCATCGTCAGATTGCGCAGTTCCAGTAAATTGTTACTGACCCGAAAATGCCGGTAATACTCTTCGATTTCGCGCTGCAACAGTTCCACCCGGTGTAACGCCCGCTCCAGCCGTTTGGTGGTGCGGACGATACCAACAAAATCCCACATAAATAACCGCAGTTCATGCCAATTATGCGTGATCACCACTTCTTCATCGGAATTGCTGACCCGGCTTTCATCCCAATGTGGCAATTTCACCAGAGTGTTATTGGCGGTCAGATTGGCCAAAATATGCCGGGCGGCACTTTGGGCAAACACCACACATTCCAGCAACGAGTTACTGGCCATCCGGTTGGCACCATGCAAACCGGTATAAGCCACTTCGCCAATGGCATATAAATTTGGGATATCGGTCTGACCATTTAAATTCGTCATCACACCGCCACAGGTGTAATGCGCGGCAGGGACCACCGGAATAGGCTGTTTGGTGATATCGATGCCAACACTTAAGCATTTGGCGTAAATGGTCGGAAAGTGTTCAATAATAAAGTCTTTTGGCTTATGGCTGATATTGAGGTACACACATGCAACACCTAACCGCTTCATTTCAAAATCAATGGCACGGGCCACAATATCGCGTGGCGCCAGTTCAGCGCGCTCGTCAAAATCCGGCATAAAACGGCTGCCGTCCGGACGCTGCAAATAAGCACCTTCGCCGCGCATGGCTTCGGTGATCAGATAATTCTGCGCTTCCGGATGATACAAACTGGTCGGATGGAATTGGTTAAATTCCATATTGGCCACCCGGCAACCAGCGCGCCAGGCCATGGCAATACCATCACCGCTGGCGACATCCGGATTACTGGTATATAGATAAACCTTGCTGGCACCACCGGTGGCAAGGGCGACAAAACGCGCGGCAATCACTTCAACCCGCTCAGAATTGCGGTTCCAGACATAAGCGCCATGGCAATGTTGCCCCGGCAGGCCGAGTTTTTCAGCGGTAATTAAATCAACCGCATTGTAGTTTTCCAGCAAACGGATATTCGGATGCGATTTCACCTGGTCAACTAAAGTGCTTTGCACGGCGCGGCCCGTGGCGTCAGCCGCGTGTAAAATGCGGCGATGACTATGGCCGCCTTCACGGGTTAGGTGGTATTTCAGCACCCCATCTTCGTCGCGATACTGGTCAAAAGGTACCCCCTGACCAATCAGCCATTCCATCGCGGTTTTGGCATGCTCAGCGGTAAATTGCACGGCGGCTTCATCACAAAGGCCAGCGCCAGCAATCAAAGTGTCGCTGACGTGAGAGTCAATACTGTCATTTTCGTCGAACACAGCCGCAATGCCACCTTGCGCATATAAAGTGGAACCTTCGCGTAGTGGTCCTTTACTGAGCACGATGACGCGAAGCTTATCGGCCAGTTGTAACGCCAAAGATAAGCCGGCGGCACCGCTACCGATAATTAAAACGTCACATTGATGTTCTTTTTGCTGTTGCATGCGATACACTTATCCGACAAAAACCAGTTCTGACGATGACGAATTCACTACATTTTCGTCCGGTTGAGCGGCTTGATCCCCGCGATAATCCTCAGCTTTATGACATTCAGTGCGGCCAGGATCAATCTATTGTAACTTTTTTATCTATTAAACCGAACTTTTTCATCCCGGCTTCGTCATATGGTTACGTTTGACAAGAGCCGGTTGCAATTTTAAGCAGTAAGCAGAACAGGGGACAAGCTCGGATGAGCGAGCAAGAATTGGATTGGCAAATTGTCCAGCGCGTACAACAAGGGGATAAAGCAGCTTTTAATCTGCTGGTAAAAAAATATCAGCACAGATTGGCGAACTTAATTTCAAGGTATGTCTCTAATCATGGCGACGTGGCAGATGTGGCACAAGAAGCGTTCATAAAAGCTTACCGTGCATTGCCTGGATTTCGTGGTGACAGCGCCTTTTATACCTGGTTGTATCGAATCGCTGTGAACAGTGCAAAAAATTATTTGGTGGCGAATGGGCGCAAGCCACCGTCCACCGACGTAGATGCCGAAGAGGCAGATTCTTACGAAGGAAGTGATGCTTTAAAGGTACAGGATTCTCCGGAAAAGCTATTGTTAACCGAAGAAATCCGCCATGTAGTATTTGATACCATTGAAAAACTGCCGGAAGAATTACGCATCGCAATCACGTTGCGTGAAATGGACGGACTGAGTTACGAAGAGATTGCTGAAGTAATGGGATGTCCGATAGGCACAGTGCGAAGCCGGATTTTCCGGGCTCGTGAAGCAATTGACACCCAGCTGAGGCCTTTAATCAGCTGACCAATGAAAAAAGACAGGAACATGTATGTCGTCTGAAAAACAAGATTGGCTTTCTGCCGCGAGTGATAATCAAGGCATCAGTGCGCAACAGCTCGACTCTTTGTTACAAGATCCGGACTTGCAACAACAATGGTTACGCTACCAGATGATCGGTTCTGTAATTCGCAAAGAACTTCCGGATCAGATAGATACAGATTTTACCAATCGTTTTGAAATGTTACTTGAGCAAGAAGAAACGCATCAGTTGCAACCTGAAGTTCAGGTGCAATTACAACCAGTGTTGGTCACTTCGACTTCGCGCTGGAATAGATTTAAAACTTCAGCCAACAAACCTTGGCTGAAATCAGTTATGCAAGGTGCGATCGCAGCCAGTGTCGCTTTAGTGGCGGTGATTGGAGTGCAACAGAATCAGCAATCGCCAGATGACGCGCTGACTTCACCTTTACCCGTGTTGCAAACCCGGCCGATTGGCGGCGTTGCGACACCGGTAAGTTTAAGCCAGACCACTGTCGATTCACGTTTTGCGGCACAGGAGCAACAATTAAAGCTTGAACAGCAACGTCGTTTGCAGGAGTTGATGCAAGCACGTCAGCAGCAAATCCGGTTGATGGAACAAACCGCCGCCCAACGCAAAGCTGCTGAATCAGCCAAGCCAGGTGTTGAGCAACAACCTCACGGAAACTAGAGCGTGTTGACTATTGGGGGATATTTTAGCAGCAGTTTGGCTGGCTTTTATGCAAGGCATCGCCGGCGACCTGTAGTTGTTCTACATGAGCGGGCGATAACGACGCAGAAAGGTCAGCCAAGCGCTGCCCGCAGGGTTCAACCGGGAGCCGCGTACTTAGTGGCTTCCTTGGTGAGCAAACGGTTCTCGGTTGAACAAAAATCATCCACCAAAGGTCAGCGTGCTCTATTCATGCCAGCATTTTTCTGGTGGGTCGTTCTGCTGTTGTTGGCGTTGCCAGCATCAGCAAGTAACGACGGTTGGCTGCAGTTTGAACGCAGCCAGCATGCTATTCGTCAATTTAACTTCGACCTGACTTATGTGCAGGTTCGCGCCAATCAAATTAACACTTTTCGCTGGTTGCACGGTGTGCATCAGGCTGAAGGTGCATTGCCGGTAAAAACTGAACTTGAACAAATCATTCCGCAAGATTTAGCCGGAACCGATACCTTCCGACGTGGCGACAGGGTGTATTACTCGACTCCTGACAGTGCAGTGCAGGTGACTGTGAATCACTACATCAAAGAACTGCCGGCTATTTTATTTCACGACCAACTTGAAATTATGAAGCTTTATGACGCAGTGCCTGGCAGTAGCACGTCGTTGTCCGGTCGGACTGCACAATTGTTGCGGTTAACAGCCTTGGCTGGCAGCAGGTATAGTTACTGGTTGTGGCTGGATGCGGAAACCGGTTTTCCGCTGCGGGTTGATACCGTTGATGCGGATAATCAGGTGTTGGAGCGCTGGATGGTGGTGCACTTGCAAGTGACACCAACGATATCCGCTGAACTGGCGCAGCTGATGTCGGCCGATTTACCGGCGGAACCGGTGTTGTTGCCAGGTGACACCAGCAATACTGCCAGTAATTTTTCCCTGAACTGGCTGCCGGATGGCTATCAGTTATTAAGTCAGCAACTGCCTGTGATGACCAACAATGGTCAGATGTTGGCATCCTGGTTACTGACCGATGGTTTACATCAGATTTCGGTGTTTGTGCAGCCTGGCGCCGGAGTTCCGATGCAAGCTTACCGTGATGGTGCCACGACCATTCTGGTACAGCCCAAGCAACAGGTTGATGTGACGGTGATTGGTCCGCTGGATGTGGAACAGGCACGCCGGTTAGCCGATGCCGTGCAATAAGTGTAAACTGTCGCATTAAATAATTCCGGCGACGCACGGGCGGAGATCCTCAAAATGGTAGAAGAAATTGCCACTGTGGTGCAGGTTGAAACTGCCGGTGTCTGGTTGCAAACCAAAGTGGTGAGTAGTTGCCAATCTTGCAGTGCACAAGATAGTTGCACCAGCGGTGTGGTGGCTAAAGCGATGACCCGCCGGGATTACCGGTTTTTCCTGCAGCACACCGCAGTTGATCCGGAGTTACTGGTTGGGCAACAGGTGCGGATAGGTATCGCGGAAGATGTATTGGTCAAGTCTGCCTTGTTGGTGTATTTGCTGCCGCTGCTGCTGTTTATCACTGCGCTTGGGTTGGCTTTTTATGCCGGTTGGGGCGAAGGCGGACAGTTACTGGTGGCTATAACCGGCGGTATTGCGGGTATGTGCCTGGCCCGTAAGCTGAGTACCCAGATTGGCTCAGTGCAACAACAAGTTCAATTGTTGGCGGTATTACCTCATTTATCCATTCAAAATCATTGACCCAAGGTTGTGGTTGACGGGTTATTCCTTGCAGTTGTTGTCAAATCACGCATTGCACATCTGCACTGTGGTATGTTCTGCGGCAAAGCCAAAGAACACATAGCATCCATACGCTAATTCAAGTACAATTCGCGGCAATTTTAATCTGTGGTCAGGATAGTGCAGCCGCATTTGCAGCAGCGTCGATCGGCCAGTCAGCTCAGTTTTATATTGGAAAAAATGGCAAAAATATCTCACATCCGCAATTTCTCGGTTATTGCTCACATTGACCATGGTAAATCGACTTTATCGGATCGTTTGATCCAGTTCTGCGGCGGTTTATCTGACCGTGAAATGCAAGAGCAGGTTCTCGATTCGATGGACCTGGAACGTGAGCGTGGCATCACTATCAAAGCGCAAAGCGTGACTTTGAATTACACCGCCAAAGACGGCGAAACTTACCAGCTGAATTTTATCGATACACCAGGACACGTTGACTTTACCTATGAAGTCAGCCGTTCGTTAGCGGCCTGTGAAGGTGCGTTATTGGTGGTTGATGCCGGTCAGGGCGTGGAAGCGCAAACCGTTGCCAACTGTTATACCGCCTTAGAAATGAACCTGGAAGTACTGCCGGTTCTGAACAAAATTGATTTACCACAAGCTGAACCAGAGCGTGTTGCCGAAGAGATTGAAGATATTATCGGTATCGAAGCGATTGGCGCCGTACAGTGTTCGGCCAAAACTGGTTTTGGTATTGAAGACGTGCTGGAAACTATCGTTAAAGGCATTCCGTGCCCGGAAGGTGATGTTAATGCGCCAACTCAAGCACTGATTATCGATTCCTGGTTTGACCCATATCAGGGCGTTGTGTCGCTGGTTCGCGTCAAACACGGTAGCATTCAGGCCAAAGACAAAATCAAAATTATGTCGAGCGGCGCCGTGTATGAAGTGGATAAAGTCGGTATTTTCACGCCAAAAGCCAGAAATACCGGCATTTTAAGCACCGGTGAAGTTGGTTTTGTGATTGCCGGTATTAAAGAAATTAAAGGCGCACCGGTTGGGGATACTTTAACGCTGGCGAAAAATCCGGCCTCCGAAGTCTTGCCTGGTTTTAAACGGATTAAACCGCAGGTTTATGCCGGGGTGTATCCGGTGTCTTCAGACGACTACGAAGATTTCCGCGATGCGCTGGAAAAATTAAGTCTGAACGATTCTTCATTATTTTATGAGCCAGAAAGCTCAAGCGCTTTAGGTTTTGGCTTCCGCATTGGTTTCCTCGGTATGTTACATATGGAAATCATTCAGGAACGTCTGGAGCGGGAATACGATCTGGATCTGATTACCACAGCACCAACTGTAGTTTATGAAGTATTAACCAAAGCCGGCGAGCTGGTGATGGTTGATAACCCAAGTGATTTACCACCGGTTGGCAATATCGACGAAATTCGCGAGCCGATTGTCGAAGCGCATATTCTGGTGCCTCAAGAATACTTAGGTAACGTGATTACGCTTTGTATCGAAAAACGTGGTGTGCAGATGAATATGACCTATCACGGCCGTCAGGTCGCGGTGGTCTATGAACTGCCGATGGCCGAAGTGGTGATGGATTTCTTTGACCGGTTAAAATCAACCAGTCGTGGTTATGCATCTTTGGATTACGCATTTAAACGCTTCCAGTTATCGGATATGTCACGGGTTGATATTCTGATCAACGGCGAACGGGTCGATGCACTGGCCATTATCAGCCACAAAGATTTCGCCCAGGGCCGTGGTCGTGAGCTTGCTGAAAAGCTGAAAGAACTGATCCCACGCCAGATGTTTGATATTGCGATTCAGGCGGCGATTGGCAGCCACGTGATTGCCCGGACTACGGTGAAGCAGTTACGCAAAAACGTTTTAGCTAAGTGTTATGGCGGCGATATCAGCCGGAAGAAAAAACTGTTGCAGAAACAGAAAGATGGTAAAAAACGGATGAAGCAAGTCGGTAACGTCGAAGTGCCGCAGGAAGCGTTTTTAGCCATTCTGAAAGTGGGTAAATAAACCCGGACAGACGACAAAGCAGCTGTTTTGTCGTCTGGTTACAGCTGGTAACAATAAAATGCGCTCCAGATGGCAGCGCGAAGGTCAAATCAGCGGTAAGCTCCCGAATTCCAGACAGTAACTTCTAAACAGTAACGAGGATTGGATTTTTCATGGCAGGGTATTTTGCAATTTTTTTAGTCGCACTGACGATTAGCAGTGGTTTGATCTGGTTGTTTGATGCGGTGGTATTGGCTCCAAAACGCAAAGTGAAACTGGCGCAGGCTGAAATCGCTGCCGGTTCCAAACTTACCGATGAAGTAAAACAACAGATAGCTCCACAGTCTTACGTTGCTGAAACGGCGCAATCGATTTTCCCATTGATCGCGATTATCACCATTTTCCGTTCATTTCTGTATGAGCCATTCCAAATTCCATCCGGTTCGATGATGCCGACTTTGTTGGTGGGTGATTTTATTCTGGTCGAGAAATATTCTTATGATGTGAAAGATCCGGTCTGGCGGAAAACATTGTTGGAAACTGGTAAACCTGATCACGGTGACGTGGCGGTTTTCAAGTATCCGGAGCAACCAACGGTCGATTTTATCAAACGGGTGATTGGCTTACCTGGTGATCGTATTGTGTATAAAAACAAGCAATTGTACATCCAGAAAGCCTGTGATAAATCATCAAATCTGGCTTGTCCAACACTTGAGCCGATGCATCAGGAATTGCAGTCTGAAGGTGAATTCTTTTTAGGCCCGTACCCGTTAAAACGGTTTACCGAACAAGGCCCGGCGGTCAACTATGACATTTTACAAAACGCCATGTTGCCGGAACCTATTCATAATTATTATCGTCAGCCAGGTTCTGCCACCAGCGAGTTTATTGTGCCGGAAGGTCATTATTTCGTGATGGGCGATAACCGCGATAATAGCCGTGACAGCCGGTTCTGGGGTTTTGTACCGGAGCAATTTTTGGTTGGCAAAGCGGTATTAAAATGGATGAGCTTTGAATTCACTGAAGATCCAAATAGTTGGGTGCCTGGTTGGGTGCCGGTAGGGGTTCGGTTTGAACGCCTGGGTGCTATCAAATAACCATTAAGCATCAAGTTTAAGCTTTGTTTTCAACGGCCAGCTCTGCTGGCCGCTGTTATTGATGGGGTACCCGCGGGATTGTGAGCGGCGCAGCTGAGATTGCAGGATATTCTGCAACTGAGCAGCTACGCTGATAGAAGTCATTTATCGCAGTGCCCGTAGAAAAACTCAAGAATATCGTTACAACCTTTGCCAAAAGCTGGCGAGGAACAAGCCAGCAGTATCATACTGCGGCGGGTCATTTTAAGGAAAGGCATGCAAGTATCTTTAGTTCCATTGCAAAAAAAGCTGGGTTACCAGTTTCAGCAGCAATCGCTGCTGGAGCAGGCATTAACCCATCGCAGCTGCAAAGGGCAACATAATGAACGTCTGGAGTTCTTAGGCGACGCCATTTTAAGTCTGGTGATCGCCGAAGCTTTGTATCAGAATTTCCCAAAAACCCGTGAAGGTGATTTAACCCGGATGCGGGCCTCCCTGGTCAAAGGTGTGACTTTGGCGGAAATAGCCAAAGAGTTGAATATTCAGGAATTTTTGCGATTAGGGCCAGGCGAGCTTAAAAGCGGTGGTTCCAGACGTGAATCGATTCAGGCCGATGCGGTTGAAGCTATTTTAGGTGCAATATATCTGGATGGTGGTGCTGAGGCCTGCCGTGAGCGGATTTTGCAGTGGTTTGGCAGCCGGTTGCTGAGTATTCAGCCTGGCGTGCAAAAAGATTCAAAAACCTTGTTGCAGGAGTTTCTGCAAGGTCGACGGCTGGCGTTGCCGATGTATGAAGTCACTGAAATTCTTGGTGATGCGCACGACCAGACTTTTACCGTGAAATGTTCAGTGGAAGGGATGACCGCTGTGATTGCCTCTGGCAGTTCTCGTCGCAAGGCCGAGCAGGATTGTGCTCAGCTGGTGTTGGAACAATTAAAAAATGAAAGTTGAAATGCCTCAAACCAGCGGTGAGACCTTCGCCGGACTGGTCGCCATCGTTGGCCGGCCAAATGTCGGTAAATCGACCTTATTAAACCAGCTGATTGGTCAAAAAGTCAGTATCACCTCGAAAAAGCCACAAACTACCCGGCATCGGATTGTGGGTATAGATACCGTCGGCCAATATCAGACAGTGTATGTCGATACGCCGGGTTTGCACACTGAAGAAAAACGCGCCATCAATCGCTTGATGAACAAAGCGGCCGCCAGCTCCATTCTGGATGTCGAACTGGTGATTTTTGTGGTGGAAGGCACCCGTTGGGTCGAAGACGATCAGATGGTGCTCAATCGCTTGATCGCGGCGAAAAAGCCAGTGATTTTGGTGGTGAATAAAGTCGATTTATACAAAGACAAAGAAGAACTGCTACCGCATTTGCAATGGCTGAGCTCGCAACTGTCGTTTTTACAAATCATCCCATTGTCGGCGGAAAAAGGCACTAACGTCACAGCGCTGCGTGAAACCGTGCAGCAGCAATTGCCACCTTGTGAGTTTTTCTTCCCGGAAGATTACATCACCGACCGCTCGCAACGGTTTATGGCTTCTGAAATCGTTCGTGAAAAACTGATGCGGTTTTTAGGCGACGAGTTGCCGTATGCGGTGACCGTAGAAATTGAACGCTTTAAGTGGGAAGAAAAACACTACCACATCGCGGCATTAATTCTGGTCGAACGCGACACCCAAAAACGGATGGTGATTGGTAAAGCCGGTGAGCGGATTAAAACCATTGCCAGTGAAGCGCGCAAAGATATGGAAGATTTGTTTGAACAGCCGGTTTTCCTGCAAATGTGGGTGAAAGTGAAATCGGGCTGGGCTGACGATGAACGCGCCTTACGCAGCCTTGGTTACGGCGAAGACTAACCATGCAACAAGGCTTTGCGCCAGCTTATCTGCTGCATAGCATTGCGTTTCGCGACGATAAGCTGCTGCTGGATTTGTTGTTACCGGAGCAAGGCAGGCTGCGCGCTGTCGCCAGAAGGCCAGGCAAAAAACAAGGTGGCCGCAGTCATTGGCCACAGTTTGCGTTACTTGCAGTGCAGCTCAGTGGCCGCGGTGAGCTAAAAACCGTGCGCGCGCTGGAAGAGCAACAACCGGCATTGCAGTTTCAAGGCGATTTTTTATTTAGTGCCATGTACCTGAATGAGCTGCTATGCCGCATTTGGCCACAAGACGTCGGTAGCGATCAGTTATTCGCCTTGTATCAGCACAGTATTCAGGCGCTGGAAGCGGCGCAGCCACATCCGGGGTTGCTGCAACCGGTGCTGCGTAATTTTGAACTGGCGCTGCTTAGTGAGCTCGGCGTGCCGGTGGATTTAGAATTTGATGCGCTGCAACAACCGCTGGAACCCGATGCTTTGTATCAGTGGCAACCAGAAGCGGGTTTTATTCGTACTGGCACTGCAGCCGTTGGCCAGGTGATTTCAGGCTCCGGCTGGTCTGGCGATAGTTTGCTGGCGATCGCCCGGCAGCAGTGGCACGACGATGCGCTACGGGTGGCGAAACAGCTAAGCCGCACTTTAATGCAGCCGTTGCTTGGCAATAAGCCGCTGGCCAGCAGAGCCTTGTTTAACAGATAGTTTTTTCTATGCAAATTTTTTGACTCAACGTCTGGTGTGTCTAGACCTTTTTTAGCCGGAGATTTTTTTGATGCAACCGATTTATTTAGGCGTCAACATTGACCATGTCGCCACCGTCCGCCAGGCCCGTGGCAGTCAGTATCCGGAGCCGGTGCATGCCGCGCTTTTGGCAGAGCAGGCCGGTGCCGATGGCATTACCGTGCATTTACGTGAAGACCGCCGCCATATTCAGGATCGCGATGTATTTTTGCTGCGCGATACCATCCAGACCCGTTTGAATTTCGAAATGGGTGTCACCGACGAAATGCTCGGTATTGCATTGAAGTTAAAGCCTGAGTTTTGCTGTCTGGTGCCGGAAAAACGTCAGGAGCTCACCACTGAAGGCGGTCTCGATATCGTGGGCCAGTTCAGTAAAATCGACAACGCCGTCAAAACTTTAGCGGCTGAAAATATTCTGGTGTCATTGTTTATTGATGCTGATTTTAAGCAAATTGATGCGGTAGCCAAAGCTGGTGCCCCTTATATCGAAATTCATACCGGTGCTTATGCCGATGCCAGTTGCCCGAAAACGCAACAAGCCGAACTTGAGCGCATTCGCGCGGCCGCTGAATATGCGTCGTCACTGGGGATTATCGTCAACGCCGGTCATGGTTTGCATTTTCACAACGTGCAGGCGATTGCTGCTATTCCGCAAATGTATGAACTGAATATTGGTCACGCCTTAATAGCGCGGGCAATTTTCACCGGTTTAGGCCCGGCGGTCACTGAAATGAAACGGCTGATGGTGGAGGCGCGTGGTTAATGGCGATTGTTGGACTTGGCACCGATTTAGTTGAAATCAGCCGGATTGAGCAAAGTTTGGCGCGCTCACCGCGGTTGGTGCTGCGGGTGTTAACGGCGAATGAGCAGGCGATTTACCAGCAACATGCGCAACCAGCCCGTTATTTTGCCAAACGATTTGCCGCCAAAGAAGCGGCGTCCAAAGCGCTGGGCACCGGCATTGGTCGGGGTATTTCATTTCAACATTTTGAAATCAGCAATGATGAATTTGGCCGTCCGGTGTTGACGCTCACCGATGCTGCCAAAACTTTGGCCGAGCAACTGGGGGCGCAAAAAACCTGGTTGTCGATCACCGACGAGCAAGCATTTGCCTGCGCGACGGTGATTTTTGAAAGCTAAATAGTTTGGTCTGTTGGATCTGCAGATTTTGCAGATCCGCAACACTATCGCACCCGCCACTTACCAAATCCGCCACTTACCAAATCCAATGTTTAGCTTCCTGCAACAACGATTGCAGCCGATCTTGCAATTCAAATAACTCCGGCTCCAACTGATCCACAGTTTTGCCTTGTTTCAGTTCAGTTTCTAATAGCTCAGTTAACTGCTTTAACTGCGGTACCCCAACATAACAAGTGGCGCCGTGTAGTTTATGCACCAACTGAATCAGCGGCTCCACTTGATCGGTTCGCACCAGTAATTCCAGCTCAGTTAAAGTCGCCGGTATACTTTGCAGGAAAATCTGCAGCATTTCTTTAGCTAAGTCGATTTTACCAGCAGCGCAGTGTAACGCCAGTTCCCAGTCGATTTGCCGGCTTTGTGGTAAGTTCAGTACATGAACCGTTTGATCCGGCAGCCGTTGCGGCAGCGGCGGCACATTCGGGCAGCATTCTTTCAGTGCAAAGTGCAGCATTTGTTCATCCAGCGGTTTACTTAAGAACTCACTGAAACCCAAGGACATTAGCCGCTCGCGTTCACCATCCAACGTGTGTGCGGTGACGGCGATAATCGGCGTCGCTTCATTCAAACTACTTTGCTGAATACGTTGGCAAGCCGTGACGCCGTCCATCACTGGCATATTGATATCCATAAAAATGACGTCGTAGTGCGACTGCGACGCCTTTTGCCAGGCCTCAGCTCCGTTGTGGGCAGAATCGATACTTTCCACCAGATCACGTAACAAGGTATTGATGAGCTTGAGGTTAGCGTCGTTGTCATCCACCGTCAGTACTTTCAGCTGACTTTTGGGGGGGGGCGGGATGTTTTGTACAGGCAGTGGGAACTGGCTTTGATAAGGCCGCGCCAATGCGGTGGCCAGTTTACGTTGATGCGCTGGTTTGGATAAGCAGGCCTGCGCGCCGCTTTGCAGCAGAGCTTCGCGTAAGTTCGGCGATAAGGTATTGACCAGCAAATAGATATGTTGGCAAGACTGACTGAGCTGGCGGATCAGTTCCACCAATTGATTCACCTGATCGAGTGACACTGCACGGCCGATAATGGCGATATCAAATTGTTGATGCTGACTCAGTGCGTGTTGCAGCTGCCCTGGGGTGGCGCAGGCGGAAACCTGCATACCCCAGCTATTGAGTAACGACAGCGTGCTTTCCCGCGAAAACTGCTGCGGTTCAATGTACAACACGGTTTTTTGCTGCAACACTGCCGTCGGTAAAGCTTCAGAAACGCTCAGTGGATGGCGGCGACAGACCACGGTAAACCAGAAGGTCGAACCTTGATCCTGTTGACTGTCAAAACCAATAGTGCCGTTCATGGCTTCGACCAGACGTTGCGAAATAAACAAGCCTAACCCGGTGCCACCATAACGCCTTCCAACACTACCGTCGGCCTGCGAAAAGCCATAAAACAACTGCTCTTGCTGGGCAGCCGGAATACCAATACCGGTATCTTGCACCGAAAATTTCAAAGTAACTTTGTCATCGCTAAACTCGGTGGCCAGCACTTTCACCACAATGCTGCCTTGTTCGGTGAATTTAATCGCATTGCCGGCGATATTCAGCAACACCTGATTAATCCGCAGCGGATCGCCAATAATGTCGTCCGGACAAGCCGGATCAATCAACAATGCCAGCTCAAGCTGTTTTTCAAAGGCATTAGCAGCCAGCAATTCAATCGAATCATTGACCATATCCCGCAGCGAAAATGGCTCCGGATTAATCGGCATCCGGCCTTCTTCCAGCTTGGAATAGTCCAATACGTCGTTGACCAGCGTTAATAAACTATTGGCCGATTTTTGAATGGTGTTGAGATAATCCAGCTGATGATGCGACAGCTCGGTTTTGAGCAGTTGCCGGGTAAAACCAATCACGCCGTTGAGCGGTGTACGCAGTTCGTGGCTCATTTTGGCCAGGAATTCTGATTTTAACTTGTTGTCTTCCTGCGCTTTACGCCGCGCTAAATCCAGCGCCACGTTTTGCATTTCCAGCTGCTCCATGGTGTGGAATAAGTCGCTGGTAGATTGGTCGATGGTGTGCTGCACATCATCTTTGTAGCGTTTTAGTTCAATCGCCAGCTGATTAATCCCCAACCGCATTTGGTCCAATTCGCCAAAAAACGGTTGCTCCAGATCGCTGGTAAAACGCCCTTCGGCCAGTTTGTCGATTTGGTTGTTCAGTTGCTGCAGCGGCGAAGTCAGTTGGCCAATCAACCGCAAACTGAGTACCAGCCCGATACTCATCCCAAGCAGGATAATCAGTAATGACACCAGCATTGAAGTTTGTTGCGCCAACAGCACTTTGTCTTTTTGCAGTTCAACCACTACAGTGCCAAGCCGGCCTTCGGTTTGTAAAATGCGGCCGAGCTCTTTAGACGGAGTTGTTGAATCTAATGCCAATTCATTGATATGACTGGCTTCCAACTTTATGGGCACCCGGATAATCAGCCAGTCGCCATAATCATCAATCATGCTTTGTGGCAGTGGCGCTGAACCTGCAGCCGGAGTTAGCTTGGCAAAGTCTTTATGTAAATTGGAGGTGGCGACCAGCCGGTGGTCGTGGTCAAAAATGGCGATGCTTTTCACCAACGGCGAATTTTTACGGTGGCTGATATTCAAAAGGCGTTGCAGATGTTGGGTATGGCCGGATAACAAGCCTTGTTCGCTGGCAATGGCTAAAGGTTCGGCGATGTTACTGGCCTGATCTTCGAGGTGCAATTGCAAATCGTGATAACGGGCATAACTAAAATAACCACCCAGGCAGAGGCTGATTAATAAAGTGGGGATTAAGGTAATCAGTAATATCCAATCGCGTAAACCAATCTTCGTCATCTTGCCTGCCGCTTGCTACAATGGTCAGCTGAACTGCCATCATGACATAAGCACAGCAAAAAACCTATGATCGCCCTTAGCGGGATCCAGCGTTTAGCATCGTGCACTCAAAGGCCCAATTTTTATGGTATCTATTTATAAATCAAAAGCTAAAGCTGTTAGCACACCGCAACATCCGGAGCTAACTATTGAGCGCTGGGACCAGGAAGCGCAGAGCATTGCCTATCATCAGGGAAAAATTTGTTTTGTTGAAGGCGCCTTGCCGGGCGAACGGGTAAAGGTCACTTTGATCGAACAAAAAGCGCAGTATTTAAAAGGCCGCGTTAGCAAAGTTCTGCAAAGCTCACCGCTGCGTATTGCACCACAATGTCGCTTTTTTGGCAGTTGTGGTGGATGTCAGTTGCACTATGTGAGTGCGGATGATAGTCGGATGTTAAAGCAACAAGCCTTAGATCAACAGTTACAGCACCAGCTAAAATTAACTGAATTGCCATGGCAGCCGGTGCTGACCGGGCAAGATGCCGGATATCGGCGAAAAGCCAGAATAGGCGTCTGGTTTGAGAAAAAAACCAATAGCTTCACCGTCGGTTTTCGCAAAGCCGGTGGCAAAGAAATTACCGAAGTGACGGACTGCATGGTGCTGAGTCCGGTGATTGCGCCAGTGCTGTGGGTGCTCCAGCAAACGTTGCCGCTTTTAAATCAAGGTGCGGCGGTTACCCATGTTGAAGTGCTGGATGCAGACGGCAAAGCCTTTGTGGTGGTGCGGCATATCCGGCCGTTGCCGCAGTCCGACCAGCAACTATTACAACAAGCCTGGCCAGCAGCTTGTTGGATTGGCGAAGCGGAACCTGAGCAATTTAGTGTTTGGTCAGAGCCTACGACACCGTCGTATCAGTTGGCGGATGGACTGCAACTCAACTTCGCGCCCACCGATTTTATTCAGGTTAATGCGGTGGTGAACAAGGCGATGGTGGAACAAGCCATAGCCTGGCTGGCTCCTGTAAAAACCGATCAAATTCTTGATTTATATTGTGGCATAGGTAATTTCAGTTTGGCATTAGCCAAGCATGCTGGCATGGTGGTAGGCTTGGAAGGCGTGGCTGCAATGGTGACAACCGCCAGCCAGAACGCCAGTTTTAACGGCCTGGAGAATACCCACTTTGCGCAGGTCGATTTGCATTTACCCTGGCCCAAAGCGGACTGGAATCAGCCGCAGTACCAAAAAGTATTACTGGACCCGGCACGCGCCGGTGCGCTGGGTGCCATTGATGAAGTGGCACGGCTAAAACCGGCACAGGTATTGTATGTGTCCTGTAACCCGACAACCTTTGCCCGTGATGCTAAAGTGTTATTGGCCAAGGGTTACCGGCTTGATAAGTTAGGCATGATGGATATGTTTCCTTACACCAGTCATCTGGAATTGATGGCGTTATTTTCGCATACGAGGCAGTAAGTTATGGTCACGGTTCGGCATTCTCACAGTACTGAATACAACCCGGGCGAAACCACAGCCTGGCTCAGTTCGCTTGGTTTGCCGGAGAAAAAAATCAATTGTTTGCTCGAAGCCGAACAATGGTTGCAGCAACATGCTTTAACCGAAGAGACCTGCCCGCAAGTGCGCACCGGCTGGGAAATGGTGGAAATTCTGGCCGACTTGCGGATGGACAAAGATGCCTTAACGGCTGCTTTGTTATTCCCGCTAGTTGAAGCTGATGTGCTGACGTGTGACACCCTGACCAGCCAGTTTGAGCCACCGGTATTGGTGATGTTGGCCGCTGTCAAACAAATGGAAGCCATCCGCACCATTCCGGTTGGCCCCAGCCAAACTCCAAACGCCCAGCAAGCCGATAATTTACGCAAAATGCTGCTGACCATGGTCGAAGATGTGCGGGCGGTGGTGATAAAGCTCGCCGCGCAAATCTGTTATCTGCGGGATGTTAAAAACGCTGACGAAGAAACCCGGGTGCTGGCGGCCAAACAAACCAACGCTATTTTCGGCCCGCTGGCCAACCGGTTGGGTATAGGTCAACTGAAATGGGAGCTGGAAGACTTAGCTTTCCGTTACCTGCACCCACAAACCTATAAACAAATTGCCACCTTGCTCGAAGACAAACGCCTCGGTCGTGAACACTACATGCAGGAATTTGTTGAGAGCGTCTTAAGCCGGATGAAAGACGAAAACCTGAAAGTTGAAGTCTACGGTCGGCCGAAGCATATCTTCAGCATCTGGAAAAAGATGCAGAAAAAGCATTTAGCTTTTGATCAGCTGTACGACATTCGCGCTGTGCGCATTGTCACTGAAAAAGTGCAGGACTGCTATGCGGTGCTCGGCATCGTACATACCTCCTGGCAGCATTTGCCGAAAGAATTCGACGACTATATCGCAACGCCAAAACAAAACGGTTATCAATCGATCCATACCGTTGTGCTCGGCCCGCAAGGTCGGCCGATTGAAATTCAAATCCGCACCCGGCAGATGCACGACGATGCAGAACTTGGGGTCGCGGCGCATTGGCGTTACAAAGAAGGTGGTCCGGCCGGTCGTGAAGGGGCGCTCGACGAAAAAATTGGTTGGCTGCGTAAAATTCTGGCCTGGCAGGAAGAAGTGGTCGATTCGTCCTTGGCGGAAGAGTTGCGTAATCAGGTCACTGAAGACCGCGTTTATGTGTTTACCCCTAAAGGCGACATTGTCGATTTACCGCTCGGCTCCACACCACTCGATTTTGCTTATTATGTCCATTCCAATGTCGGCCATCGGTGTATCGGTGCGAAAATCTCCGGTCGCATTGTGCCTTTTACCTATCAGCTGAAAACCGGCGATCAGGTGGAAATTCTGACTGGCCGTGAGCCAAATCCAAGCCGTGATTGGTTAAACCCGAACCAGGGTTATCTAAAATCCAGTCGTGCCCGTTCTAAAGTGCAATATTGGTTCAGGCTACAGGATCGCGATAAAAACTATGCGGCTGGCAAAGAGTTATTGGATACCGAATTGCACCGGCTGAATTTGGTGCTGGATCAACCGGTGAAAGTTATCCAGCGGTTTAATGTCAATTCGATGGAAGAATTGCTGGTTGGTATTGGCGGCGGCGAGATTAAAGTCACCCAAGTTGTCCATTACATTCAAAGCCAATACGCCAAAGCCGAACCGCCAGAAATAGACCCGCGGATGATTACCAAGCCGATGGCACCAGCCCCGGCGAAAAGCCATGTGGTGGTACAGGGCGTCGGCAACCTGATGACGCATATGGCGGGCTGCTGTCAGCCATTGCCGGGTGATGCCATTGTTGGTTATATCACCCAGGGCCGGGGTATTGCGGTGCATCGCGATGATTGTGACCAGTATAAAAATCTGCAGGAGCAACATCCGGAGCGGGTGGTGGAAGCGACTTGGGGCGACCAATATGCCTCAGGCTACGAAGTGACGATTCGGATTGTGGCGCATGACAGAAATGGTTTACTGCGTGATATCACCAGTATTCTGGCCAATGAAAAAGCTAATGTGCTGCGGATGAGCAGTAACTCTGATGTCGCACGCCAAACCGCCATTATCAATATGACGCTGGAACTGTATAACCTGGATTCACTGAATAAACTTCTGACCAAAGTCAGTCTGATTGACGATGTGATAGAGGCCAAACGTTCGCATTAAACTGGCTTAGCAACTTCTGGGGTCAGAGTAGTACTCTGACCCCATGTCGAAATTCTCAACCCGCGGATCCAAAGCAATGTCTTCTATCGATCAACTTCTCACAATTATGGCGACCTTACGCCACCCTCAGCAGGGCTGTGCCTGGGACAAAGCCCAGACTTTTCAGACGATTGTGCCGTACACCATTGAAGAAGCTTATGAAGTGGCGGATGCCATCGAACGGGGCGATTTTGACGAATTAAAAGACGAGCTCGGCGATTTATTGTTTCAGGTGGTGTTCTACAGCCAAATGGCCGCTGAGCAAGGCCGCTTTGAATTTAATGATTGTGTGGCGGCCATTTGCGACAAGCTCACCCGTCGTCATCCGCATATTTTTGGCGCTGAAACTGCCGTCAACGATGCTGAAACCGCCCGTGGCAGCACCGATGCAACCCGCGCTTTGCAAAACTGGGAAGCGTTAAAAAGCAGCGAGCGCAAAAAGTCCGGTTTAGACAGCGTATTAGATAATGTGCCAGCCAGTTTACCGGCGCTCAGCCGCGCTTATAAATTGCAAAAACGCTGCGCCACGGTTGGTTTTGACTGGCCATCCGTTGACGGTTGCTGGGACAAAGTAAAAGAAGAAATCTTAGAAGTTGAACAAACGGCACCGGGCTCGGCGGAGCTGGCGGATGAACTCGGTGATTTGATGTTTGCGCTGGTCAACGTGGTGCGCAAACACGGTCTGGAGCCCGAAGGTATTTTGCGCCAGGCCAACGCTAAATTTGAACGACGTTTTCGCAGTGTCGAGCAACAGCTGGCAGAGACCACCACGCCGGTTGGTGTTGCCAGTCTGGAACAAATGGAAGCCGCCTGGCAGCTGGCTAAACAACATGTGGCTGCAACTTCGTCGTAACTTGATACATTTACTGATTGTTTAAAATTTCATAAAAAGTCGCACCATGACTTCGAACGTGCGACCCTACGTGAGTTCAAGTTATTGCATTATTGAGTTGCAGTCTGCAGCGAGAGCATCTCTACTGGTGTTGATACCTACGTTTTTTAAACTGGAAATAATCGACTCTTCCACGCTTTGACTACTATAAAAAATTACTCCTACAAAACGCCGATGTAAGTCAAAAGTGGCACATGCTTGGTAAGGTAGCGCCGTTTCCTGTAACCATTTCCGGCGCTCATTCCGTTGCTGTTCTTGATCACTAGCAGTTAATTCGTAGAATTCATTTTGTTCAAATAACACTGCTGAATATCCTTGGTAAAGCAGACCCATGAGCAAAGGAGTAAATACTAAGGATGCGCTTATGACTCCTAAAGTAAAAAATGCCAATGATTTTATATTCATATTTTACCTCAGCGCTTGTTGTACCAGCATATTGTTCCCGAGTAGAAATTCCGTCTAATGCAAATTAGGCGCTTAAAATCTAGCTCTTACCCAAATTCACGTCAAGACAGTTGGTTGGTGATCATCAGTACTGTATTTGAGATATATCTACAAGCTTCTTGCTACTTTGTGTGCTTCGTGAATTGGCGATCAATTTGTCGATGTGTTGCATTGCCACTCAGCTTTCGATTGAGCCTTGGCGGTGGCTTTGCTATACTTTCCGCCCGTCCTGATATCAAATCTGAAATTTCCACCTAGCGTAGTGTTTAATCACCGCTAAGCTATTGAATTTCAGGTAGTCGATATCCAAAAACTCAACGTGCCTCAGGGGTCTCATGACTACAAGATACATCTTCGTGACGGGTGGGGTTGTCTCATCTTTAGGTAAAGGCATTGCTGCAGCTTCGCTGGCGGCAATTTTAGAAGCACGTGGCCTGAAGGTAACAATCCTAAAACTGGATCCGTATATCAACGTCGATCCGGGAACCATGAGCCCAATTCAGCACGGTGAAGTGTATGTCACCGAAGACGGTGCTGAAACCGACCTCGATTTAGGCCATTACGAGCGGTTTATCCGCACCAAAATGACCAAACTGAATAACTTCACCCAAGGCAAAATTTACTCTGAAGTATTACGCCGGGAACGTCGGGGTGATTATTTAGGCGCCACCATTCAGGTCATTCCACATATTACCAATGAAATCAAAGCGCGGGTGATTAGCGGCGCTGAAGGCTATGACATTGCCATCGTCGAAATCGGTGGCACTGTTGGTGATATCGAGTCCTTGCCATTTTTAGAAGCAATTCGTCAGCTTGGCACCGAAATTGGCCGTGAACGCGCATTGTTTATGCATTTAACTTTGGTGCCATATTTAGGCACTGCAGGCGAAATTAAAACCAAACCGACCCAGCATTCAGTGAAAGAGCTGCGCTCAATCGGCATTCAGCCGGATATTTTGATTTGCCGTTCTGATCGTACCATTCCGACCAACGAAAAAGCCAAAATTGCGCTGTTCACCAACGTGGAAGAGCGGGCGGTGATTTCGCTCAAAGACGTCTCCAGCATTTATCAAATTCCAGCCTTGTTAAAATCACAAAGCCTGGACGATTTGGTGGTCCGTCGTTTCCATTTGGATTGCCCACAAGCCGATTTGGCCGAATGGGAACAGGTGTTGTATCAGGAAAGCAATCCAACCGGCGAAGTCACCATTGGTATGGTCGGCAAGTACGTTGAATTAAAAGACGCTTATAAGTCAGTGAACGAAGCACTGAACCATGCCGGTCTGAAAAATCGCTTAACCGTCACCATCAAATACATCGACTCACAAGATGTTGAAACCAAAGGCGCCGGCATTCTGGTAGGCCTGGATGGTATTTTGGTCCCTGGTGGCTTTGGTGAGCGTGGCGTTGAAGGCAAAATCATTGCTGCCAAATACGCCCGTGAAAGCAAAATTCCATACCTTGGCATCTGCTTAGGTATGCAAGTCGCACTCATTGAGTTTGCCCGTAATGTGGCCGGCATGAAAGATGCGCATTCAACTGAGTTTAACAAGAACACGCCTTACCCGGTGGTGGGACTCATCACCGAATGGCTGGACAGTGCAGGTCAGGTCGAATTACGTTCCGACGATTCCGACTTAGGCGGTACCATGCGTCTGGGTAGCCAAAACTGTAACCTCAAGGCCAATACCAAAGCCCGCGAAATTTATGGTACAGACGTCATCAGTGAACGTCACCGCCATCGGTATGAAGTGAATAATCACCTTATCCCGCAACTTGAAGAGGCTGGCCTGATTATTTCTGGTTTATCTGCGGATAATCAGCTCGTGGAAATGATTGAACTACCGAACCACCCATGGTTTGTGGCCGGGCAATTCCATCCGGAATTTAACTCGACGCCACGCGACGGTCATCCGTTGTTCCAGGGGTTTGTCGCAGCAGCATATAAATATCAGAAGCAACAAACGACCAAATAATTGAAGAAGCCGTGCTATATACCCAAAATCATTGAAGATTCGGGTAGGCGGCAACTGAACGAATCTGGTACGCCAGCCCGGCCCAGGAGCTTAGCTGTTCTAAGTGACTGGGGTTCGTGAAGGCGGCCAACAACCCCGCATCTTCAAGGATGAAGGGTATAAGGCATGGCTTTTTTGCTTTGGTCTACAGGGGAATACAATGTCTGAAATTATCAATATCGTCGCCCGTGAAATTCTTGACTCACGTGGTAATCCAACGGTTGAAGCCGATGTGTTTTTAAAAAGTGGCGTGATGGGCCGGGGTTGCGCACCCTCAGGCGCATCAACCGGCACCCGTGAAGCGTTAGAGCTGCGTGATGGCGACAAAAGCCGTTATTTAGGCAAAGGCGTCCGTACTGCTGTTGCCAATATCGATGGCCCGATTAAAGCGGCGTTGGTTGGTAAATCTGCGTATGAGCAAGCCAATATCGACCAGATCATGATTGACCTGGACGGCACTGAATCTAAATCAAATTTAGGCGCCAACGCTATTCTGGCCGTATCGTTAGCCGTAGCACGCGCTGCAGCTGCTGATAAAAAAATCCCGTTGTATCAGCATATTGCTGACTTAAACGGTACACCTGGGGTGTATTCAATGCCAGTGCCAATGATGAACATCATCAACGGCGGTGAGCACGCTGACAACAACGTCGACATCCAGGAATTTATGGTGCAGCCAGTGGGCGCTAAGACGTTTGCTGAAGCACTGCGGATGGGCGCTGAGATTTTCCACCAACTGAAAAAAGAACTGCATGCGCAGGGCTTAAACACAGCTGTGGGTGATGAAGGTGGTTTTGCCCCGGATTTAAAATCAAACGAAGAAGCATTAACAGTGATTTCTAAAGCTGTGACCGCCGCTGGTTATGAGCTGAACAAAGACATCACGTTAGCTTTAGACTGCGCCGCTTCTGAGTTTTACCATGACGGCAAATACAAACTGACTGGCGAAGGCAAAGAATTCACTTCTTATGAATTCAACGACTTCCTGGCGGGCCTCGCTGACAAATTCCCAATCATCTCGATTGAAGATGGTCTGGATGAATCAGATTGGGACGGCTGGAAAGACTTAACCAACAAAATCGGCACTAAAGTGCAATTAGTTGGTGATGACTTGTTCGTGACGAACACCAAAATCCTGACCCGTGGTATTGAGCAGGGTATTGGCAACTCGATTCTAATTAAATTCAACCAAATTGGTTCGCTGACTGAAACTTTAGCCGCCATCAAAATGGCGAAAGATGCTGGTTTCACCGCAGTTATTTCGCACCGTTCAGGCGAAACTGAAGACGCGTTTATTGCTGATTTAGCGGTGGGTACTGCTGCGGGTCAAATCAAAACCGGTTCATTGTGCCGTTCAGATCGCGTGTCTAAGTACAACCAGTTACTGCGGATTGAGCAAGAACTGGGTGCCAAAGCACCATACCGTGGCCGGGTAGAAATCAAAGGCCAATAAGCCTTTTCGCTGATTTGTTAATTGCGGGGTCAGAGTCAATTGTTAACGGAAAAAAGTTAACAATTGACTCTGACCCCACAGTTAACATTGATGGTTAAAAAATTTCTGGGGTCAGAGTACTACTCTGACCCCAGAGGTTTTTTTGACAGTGTACGGAAAACAGCTAACATCGGCGCATGAGTATGCAAAACGAACTCTGGTTGAGTCCGGAGCATCAACAGACTTACACTGAGCTGTGCAACACCTTGTACGAGCGTGAGTTATTACGCCTGTCGCAGACCCCGGCTGAGCAACTTCAGCTTTTGACCAAACGCTTGGCTAGCTTGCCGTTTTATGTGCGTGAAGCCGCTTCGTTAATTCTCAAACACCCATCGCCACTCACCCTCGACAGTCAGAATGCCTGCTGGCTGCATAGCCAAAGCAAAGTCTGTCCGGTGCCGCATGTCGATGAATCAGAAAGTATTTTCAGTTATTATCATAAGTACGCCAAACTTGGTTTTTTAGTGCCGGTGTATATCAACGATCCACAACAAAATCAGCTCGAACAAATTCGCCTTGATTCAATTGATGAAATTGACCTTGAAGGCCAACGGATCCATTGTAATGAACATGGCTGGTTTGCAATGGCCGGTTGGCCACAAGAGCCGGATAATCAACAAAAGCTGCTATTAAAACCCAGCAAAACGGTGTTGATCGCGGTTTGTTGTGGTCACCAATGGCGCAATCAGGAACGTAAGTTACCGCGTTTGTTGAGCCTGCGCGAAATGCTGTTGGCGAGCCGCTTAAACTGGCAAAACTTCGCCAAACCGCATCCGGCAAAAAAAGACCTACGATAACGGCAACAGCAGTACCAAAATCTGGATATTTCTGCGCTTCACCAGCTAAATTGCGCCTTTCAGGGCTTTTCAGCAGCAGCCTGACCCTTCATAATAAAGCTCATTCCAACTGTTCAGGTGCTGTATGCGCATTTTAGTACTGATCCTGCTGATTATCTGTGGTGCCTTGCAATACCGGCTGTGGCTGGGTCAACACAGCATCAAAGAATATCTGCAGCATAAAGAAGAGCTGAAAACGCATCACGCCAGCAATCTCGAGCTGGAAAAACGCAATAAGATGTTACAGGCCGATGTTGCCGATTTGCAGCAAGGGCTTGATTCAATTGAAGAACGTGCCCGCAACGAGCTGGGCCTCATCAAACAAGACGAAGTATTTTTCCGCTTAATCACCGCTCAAGGTAAAAAATGAAAGTTGCAGTGGTGATCCCTGCAGCTGGCATCGGGCAACGGATGCAGGCTGACCGGCCCAAGCAATATTTGCAACTTGCTGGTAAAACCATTCTTGAACATACGGTGGGGCGGCTATTACAACTGCCGCAACTTAGTCAGATCTGGCTGGCGTTGTCTGCTGAAGATCCCTATTTTGAAACAACTGCTTTAGCGCAACAATCGCAGGTAAAAAGGGTAGAAGGTGGTGCTGAGCGCGCCAATTCAGTCCTCAACGCATTACAAGTTATTGATGCTGAACAATACCCATGGGTGTTGGTGCATGACGCCGCCCGTCCGCTGGTACAGCTGGCTGATATTGAAAATCTGCTGCAACAATGCTTTTCACAAAGATCTGGCGGCATTTTGGCTACGCCGGTACGCGACACGATGAAACGTGGTGATGGCGCGTCGCCGTTAGCAGCCGTTGATCACACAGTGCCACGCCAGCAATTATGGCACGCCTTAACCCCACAACTTTTCCCTACAGCCTTACTGCGTGATTGTTTGAGCCAGGCATTAGCCGCAGGCGTTGCGATCACCGATGAAGCTTCGGCACTGGAATGGGCAGGACAGCCGGTGCTGTTAGTGCCGGGGCGCGCTGACAATATTAAAATTACCCAGCCAGAAGATTTAGCCCTGGCCCGTTTTTATCTGGAGCAACAATGACCCCTTTTCGGATCGGCCACGGTTTTGATGTACACGCTTTTGGCGGCGACGGCCCTATCACCTTAGGCGGTGTCAAGATAACGTATGACCAAGGTTTACTGGCGCACTCCGATGGTGATGTGGTGTTACATGCAGTGTCTGATGCGCTGTTAGGTGCAGTTGCACTTGGCGATATTGGCCATCATTTTCCGGATACCGACGCTGCATTTAAAGGTATTGACAGCCGTATTTTACTGCGCAAAGTCTTCGCTGATGTGAAGGCGCTCGGTTATCAGCTGGGGAATCTGGATGTAACCATTATGGCGCAGGCACCAAAAATGGCACCGCATATCCATGCGATGCGTGAAGTGCTGGCATCCGATTTACACACAGAATTGTCGCAAGTGAATGTCAAAGCCACCACCACCGAAAAGCTCGGTTTTGTTGGGCGTAAAGAAGGGATCGCGGTGGAAGCCGTGGTGTTATTGGTGAAAGCGCTATGACCGGGCAGACCAAGACCGGGCAGACCATGACCGAGCCGAGCGAAATGTTGCCAGCGCAGCCGATTGCATTAGCAGCTGCTGAGTCAGCCGAACCAGCCGATGCACCGAAAACCAGTCGCGCTGAAGCACCGCAATTTCCGTCTTTGGCTTATTTGTACGGCGAGCCACAAGCCACCGCCAATCTGCGTACCCAAGCCGATGATTTTATTGTGGATGAAGAGCTGAGTTTCACCCCAACCGGCCATGGCGAACATCTGTTGTTGCTAGTCGAAAAAATCGGTCAGAACACCCAGTATGTCGCAAAACAAATTGCCGCTGCCGCCGGTTTAAAGGCGCGGTTGGTCAGTTATGCTGGCCTCAAAGATCGCCATGCCGTGACAAGACAATGGTTTTGCTTGCCGGTGCCGATCAAGCAAGAGTTGCATTATCAGGATTGGAATATCGAAGGGGTGCGGATTTTACAAACCGTGCGTCATCAACGCCGGTTAAAATTAGGCTCGATTAAACAAAACCATTTTCAGTTAAAACTACGTCACGTCAGTGACAAAGCAGAATTAGAAGCAAAACTGCAGCAAATTCAGCAAGGTGTGCCGAATTATTATGGTGAACAACGTTTTGGCCATTTTGGTGGCAACCTGCAGCTAGCCGCGCGGTTATTTGCCGGTGAGAGTATTCCGGATCGGCAATTGCGGGGGTTAGCGCTATCGGCTAGTCGTTCGATGCTGTTTAATCAGCAGGTGTCAGCGCGGGTGCGTGAGCAACTGTTTTTAACCTTATTACCAGGTTCTGTGGTGCAACTGGACGGCTCGGGTTCGGTATTTTGCGTACCGCAGCTCACCGCCGAAATTACCCAGCGGTTGCAAGAACAGGATTTACATCCAACGGCCATTTTACCAGGCATTGGCAAAGTGCTGGAAGACGGCGCTGCGCTTGACTGGCAATTACAGCAGCTGGCGCCTTATCAACACTGGGTACAGGCTTTGTGTGATTTAAACGTCAATACTGAACGGCGGTCCTGCCGGCTGGTGCCAAAAGCGCTGAGTTATCAGTGGCAAGATGATACACTCGCGCTGCAGTTTGCATTGCCGACCGGTTGTTTTGCGACATCGGTGTTGCGTGAATTGGTTAAATATCAGGATCTTGGCCGCGAACAAGTTATGTTGGAGTGTTAAATGCGGATTTTATTAAGTAATGATGACGGGGTCTTTGCCAAAGGTATTTTGGTGTTGCACCAGGCTTTAACGTCGATTGCCGAGGTCACCACGGTCGGTCCGGATCGCAATTGCAGCGGCGCCAGTAACTCATTAACTTTATTAAACCCGCTGCGAACGCAACGCCTCGACAATGGTTTTATCGCCGTGAATGGCACACCAACCGACTGCGTGCATCTGGCGATCAGTCAGTTGTGCACCGAAGCCCCGGATTTAGTGGTCGCCGGTATCAATCATGGTGCCAATATGGGTGATGATGTGCTGTATTCAGGTACTGTTGCCGCCGCCACCGAAGGCCGCCATTTAGGGTTACCGGCGATTGCCGTCTCGTTGGCCGGCCATACCGACGAGCATTTTGAAACCGCCGCTTATGTCACCTTACAAGTGATTAAAAAGCTCAAATCACACCCGTTACCGGCTGACCAAATTTTAAATATTAATGTACCGGCGATCCCAATCGACGAGCTTAAAGGCATTCAGGTTACAAGGCTGGGGCGACGGCATAAAGCTGAAACCATGACCAGCACCACCGATCCCTGGGGCCGTTCGATCTATTGGTACGGCTCACTCGGACCGGAACTGGATGGTGGCGAAGGCACTGATTTTTATGCGGTTGCTAACGGTTATGCCTCCATCACACCTTTACAAATTGATATGACCGCTTATCGCAGTATTGAACCACTGCGTGATTGGCTGTCAGGCATTGAGCTCTGATGATGGCGGTGGCAACTCCTCGCAGCGCAGCGCTGCTGGCACAAAAACTTCAGCAGGACGGTATTCGTCACGCCAAAGTTCTGGATGCTATTGCGCAAATTCCAAGGCATTTGTTTGTCGAATTGGTACTGGCACATAAAGCCTATGAAAACACCGCCTTACCTATAGGTCAGGGCCAAACGATTTCGCAGCCTTATATTGTGGCGCGAATGACCGAGTTATTGCTGGAGCCTCTGGACAGCGAAAACTGGAAACCGCAAAAGGTGCTGGAAATTGGCACTGGCTCGGGTTATCAAACGGCGATTCTGGCGCGGTTGTTCAGCCAAATCTGCACCGTGGAACGGATCAAAACCCTGCAGTTTCAGGCGAAGCGTCGTCTGCAACAGCTTGATTTACATAATGTCTCGATGAAGCATGGTGACGGCTGGCTCGGTTGGGCTACCAAAGCACCTTTTGATTGCATTATTGTCACTGCGGCGCCGACGCAAGTGCCGGAAGCGCTATTACAGCAGCTGGCTGATGGCGGCAGGCTGGTGATCCCGGTCGGCAGCCAGGATCAGGTGCTCAGGGTTTATACCCGAAACGGCGAAGAGTTTTCGCAAAAAGATGTCGAAGCAGTCCGGTTTGTACCCTTGGTACCCGGTGAACTCGCTTGATCGCTCGTTAAAATAGATTGAGGTTAACAGTTTGAAGATTTTTCAGTGGATGTACGACAAAGCGTTGACCTGGGCCAAACATCGCCACGCCGAACGATATTTAGTAGGTTTAAGTTTTACCGAATCGGTGATATTTCCGATCCCCCCTGATGTCATGCTGGCACCAATGGCGCTAGCGCAACCGGCCAAAGCCTGGCGTTATGCCACTTTAACCACACTGGCTTCGGTGCTCGGCGGCATTTGTGGATATTTACTGGGTTGGTTGTTGTATGAACCTGTGGTGTTACCAACGATTGAATATATGGGCTATCAGGACAAGTTTGCCATGATAGAACAATGGTTTAAGCAATATGGCGTTTGGGTGGTGTTTATCGCTGGTTTTTCACCGATCCCGTATAAATTGTTTACCGTAGGTGCCGGGTTGATGCATATGGCATTTTTGCCATTTGTTATTGCCTCCATTATTGGTCGCGCCGGGCGTTTTTATCTGGTCGCGGGTTTAATGTACTGGGGCGGTGAAAAAATGCAGCAAAAACTGCGTGATATCGTCGACTGGCTTGGCTGGGGCACGGTCGCGCTTGGCGGGGTGTTGTATTACATTTATGGCTAATCGGGTTATGCGGCCACATCACCTGGTTACTTGGCTGGGGTTTTGTCTGGTGTTGCATGGCTGCTCTAGCAGCCAGGGACCCGCGCCAGTAAGTTATGCCCAAAGTCGGCAAGTGACCAAAGGCAGTTTGCAGGCGGACACTTATCAGGTGAAAAAAGGTGATACGTTATTTTCGATCGCCTTTCGCGCTGGCATGGATTATCGCAATCTGGCGCGGTTAAACCGTATTGCCGAGCCATATACCATTTATGTGGGTCAGGTGTTGGTGACGGGCAAAGACCATGGCTATAAAACCGCAGTGCGCGGCCCGGTTTTAACCGACCGTTCAGCAAATAAGAATTATTCAAATCCTGTTAAATCAAAGACTCCATTAAATTCCTCTAAAGTAGTTGCGCGGCAAAATCAAACGCGTTATGGTCAGAATCAACAGGTCACAGAACCTGAAAAAAGCGTCAAGAGTACCAGTAATGGGAACGTCTCGCAATGGTTGTGGCCCGTAAAAGGCCCGATTTTAGCGAAATTTTCGCACCAGGAGCATGGTAATAAAGGCCTGGATATTGGTGGTGCTGTTGGGACTCCGATCAAAGCTGCGGCAGCAGGCCAGGTAGTTTATGCCGGCAATGCCCTTCGCGGTTATGGCAATCTGGTCATTATCAAGCATAACGATGATTTCCTAAGCGCCTATGCTCACAACCATCGATTATTGGTCAAAGAGCGTGATTCGGTGTCAGCTGGTCAACTCATTGCAGAAATGGGCAACACTGATGCAGATCGGGTACAACTGCATTTTGAAATCCGTTTTCGTGGCCAATCCGTTGATCCGCTCAAATACCTAAAATAAAACACAAGCTCATAACGAAAAGAAAGGATTTCTGGCAGTTAGGTGTAACTACCCTGGTAGGTTGGGAGATGGATATGGGACACAAAGAAGAAGATGAAGTCGTTGATTTTAAAGAAGCAGATTTAACGGAAGATGTTGTATCGCTGGACGATGAAGGCGCCGAGCCGGATTTGGAAGCGCTGGCCGTTGATGAAGAAGCCACCACAGAAGACGTTTTTACCCGCGACGATAGCGCGCGTGCGATGGACGCTACACAAATTTACCTCGGTGAAATTGGTTTTTCACCTTTGCTCTCCGCTGAAGAAGAAGTCTATTTTTCCCGCTTATCACTCAAAGGTGATCAGGCTGCCCGCAAACGCATGATTGAAAGTAACTTACGACTGGTGGTGAAAATCGCCCGCCGTTACATCAATCGTGGTTTGGCCTTGCTCGACTTAATTGAAGAAGGCAACCTGGGTCTGATCCGGGCCGTGGAAAAGTTTGACCCGGAACGTGGTTTTCGCTTTTCAACTTATGCCACCTGGTGGATCCGCCAGACCATTGAACGCGCCATTATGAATCAAACCCGGACCATCCGGTTGCCGATCCACGTGGTGAAAGAGTTGAATATTTATCTGCGGGCGGCGCGTGAATTGTCACAACGGCTGGACCACGAACCAACACCGGAAGAAATTGCCGCTGCGCTCGACAGGCCGGTGGAAGAAGTTCGCAAGATGCTGAAGCTGAACGAGAAAATCACTTCAGTGGATACACCGGTTGCCGGTTCTTCCGAAAAACAGCTGCTGGATATTCTGGCTGATGAAAAGGAACTGGGCCCGGAAACCGAACTGCAGGATGCCGATATTCGCCAGCATCTGGTGTTATGGCTCGAAGAGCTCAATCCAAAACAACGTGAAGTATTGGCGCGCCGTTTTGGCTTGCTTGGATACGAGCCATCGACGCTGGAAGACGTTGGCCGCGAAATTGGCTTAACCCGCGAGCGGGTCAGACAAATTCAGGTCGAAGCACTGCGCCGGTTACGGGAAATTGTGACGCATCAGGGTTTGAATATCGAGACTCTTTTCCAAGAGTAAGCTTTCAGGAATGAGCTTTCAGGAATGAGTTTTCAGGAATAAAATTTAAGTTTTTAAAATGCCAGTTGCCTCAAGTGACTGGCATTTTTATTTGTATACCAAAATTGTCATCGAACTAAGTCGAGAGCCGCATGCTTCAGCTTGATTTTAAGCTGCTAAACCAAATCTCAAAACAGCTTTGCTGATCGTCGGTGCTTGCCAGGCGGTAGGGCAGGCCGTGGCGTTGCAACACTTCGCGGACAAACACCAGCCCAATACCCTGACCGCCTTTTTTGGTGGTGAAAAACGGCGTAAACAATTGGCCGCCGCTGACTTCCCGCAATAAATCGCCGGAATCGGTGACCGATAACAACCAGCTTGATGACTGTGGCAATAAAGTCAGCAGCACTGTTGCCGGCCGCGTTGGCTGCTGTTGCAAACCGGTTTCGGCCGCTTCCAAGGCATTTTTGACGATATTGAGTACCGCTTGGCTAAATAAGGCCGGATCCAGCAACAACCAGACCGGTGCTGCCGGTAACTGCCATTGCAGTTGCACCCCGCGGCTGTGGGCGTTGTCACGGCATAAATACATCACATCACTGAGTAACACCACCAGATCAGTAGGTTGCAGTTCAGCGGCCGGCATTTTCACCACCTGACTGCAGCGGTCAATAAACTGCCCCAGGCTATGATTGCGCTTTTGCACCGCCGCGATGGCAATGGCAAAATCCTGCTGATCATCCGCTTGTAACTGCTGCTGATAATTACTGACTGATTGCAACACTGAGCCGGTGACGGCCACCGTGTTATTCACCTCATGCGCTATTACCCGCACTAGTTTATCAAAGGTCGATTTCTCCGAGCTGTGCAGCTCTGCCGTCAGTTCTTCCAGCAGTAAAAAGCGGCGGCTAAAACCACGGTCGATAAACTGACTACATTGGCAGCGAAAACGCCGACCTTCACTGTCGCTACATAAGCTGCTTTGTTGGGGTAGCAACTGCTGCAACTGCGGCAGCAAACTGCGCACTCGTTGTTGTTCGATGGCGCTGAACTGCGGGAAAAATGCGCCATCGCCGTCAGTCCAGTCACTTAGCGGCCGGTTTAACGGATCGGCAAGTCCCAGTAATTGCCGGGCGCTGGCGTTGAGTAAACTCAGCCGGTCGTCAAAATCAAACACCAGCACCGCCACCGGTGATGCTTCCAACAACTGATCCAGCAAGCCTTGTTGCTCGCCAATGCGCAGCCGCTCTTGCTGCAATCTTGCGAGTAAATCGTTGTAACATTGCACCAGCGACTGCAGTTGCGGATCGCTGTTGGCGTGCAGCCGATGGTTGTAACTTTGTTCCGACAACAATTGCTGGAAACATTCGGTGTAGCGTAGCGGCTGCAAACTTTGCCGGCACAAATGCCAGCACAGCCAAAAACTACCGGCCAGCAGTAGTTCCAGCGCCAGCATCAATAGCGGTTGGTGCTGAAACAAACTGACGGTGCCGAGGAACAGCACCCCATGCAACAGCAGCAAATAACTGCGCAGTCGATATTCGGTTTTCATTCAAGTAGCACCTGGTTCAAGGCTCGTCCCGTGGTACGCTTAACTGATGTTTTTCCAGACGGCGGTATAACGCCGTGCGACTTAGCCCCAGCTGTTTCGCCACCCGGCTCAGATTACCCTGAAACTGCGCCAACGCTTGTTCAATCAGTTGTTTTTCCACTTCGTCCAGCGTGCGACCATGCATGGCTGCTGCTGCTGCTGCGGCGCCGGTGGTGGCTGGCTCGGACATCGCGCTGATAAAATCCTGTTGATCCAGTTGCTGTTTATCGCCTTCGGCACTTGCCAGCAATAAAGTCCGTTCCAGCGTTTGTTTCAGCTGGCGGATATTGCCAGGCCAGGGCTGAGCATAGAGCCAGTCGTTGGCGCCCTGAGTGAGTTGCACGCCGGGCAGTTGATAGTCGCGGGCCAATTGCAACAGTAATGCCTTGGCTAGCAGCGGAATATCGGAGCGGCGTTCGCGCAGCGGCGGTAGCCGGATACAAATCAGGTTCAGCCGGTACAATAAATCTTCGCGAAACAGGCCATTTGCCACCAATTGGCTTAAATCCTGATTGGTGGCACTGACCAGCCGAAAATCTGCCTGCTCGCTCTGGCTGGCGCCAACTGGCTGATACCGTTGATCCTGCAACACACGCAATAATTTCACTTGATCGGTTTTTTGCAGTTCGCCAATTTCATCCAAAAACAACGTGCCCTGACTGGCGCTGGCGATATGGCCGGCCCGGTTGACCTTGGCGTCGGTAAAAGCGCCACGGACATGGCCAAACATTTCACTTTCAAATAGCGATGAGGTGATAGCGCCCATATTTACTTTGATGAGCTGCTGTTGCTGGCGGGGGCTATTACGGTGTATTGCATCGGCGACTAACTCTTTGCCGGTGCCACTTTCGCCATAAATCAGTACCGGCGCTTTGGTGCGCGCCACCCGGGCGATAGTCGCGAGTTGGCGGACAAATTCCGGATGTTCACCAATCAGCGCGCTAAAATCGTATTGGCTATCGAGCTGCGCCCGGCCGGTGAGTGGCGCGGCCACAGGGGCCGCCAAATCTAATGTAGTTTGAATCAATTCCAGCAATTGCTGATTGTCCCACGGCTTGGTGAAAAAGTCGGCCGCGCCTAGTTTCATGCCGCGTACCGCCAGCGCAATCGAGCCCCAGGCGGTCATCAGCAACACCGGCAGCAGCGGCCAGTGTTGTCTGATTTGCTCCAAAAGCGCCAACCCTTCTTCACCACTGGTTTGCTGTGAAAAATTCATATCCTGCACGACCAATTGGATCGGATGCTGAGCCAACAATGCCAGTGCCATTTCTGCTTGATCGGCCAGTAGCGTGGCATAACCGGCTTGTTTGAGTAGCAGAGCCAACGAAATTTGTACCGCTGGATCGTCTTCTACAATCAGCACCAGTGGACGCACGACAGGCTGCATCAGTCAATGATCCAGTGCAACGTGATCGCAGGCAGAAGTTGCCAGTCGTTTTGGTTATTCATAATGCAAAGCTTCCGTTGGGGTAAGTCGGCTGGCACGCCAGGCCGGATATAATGCACAGGCCAGTGAGAGTAGGCATATAATCAAAGTTGCGGCTGTGCTGGCAATGAAAAACAACCGCCAGTCCAACAGATCTCCCAACACGCCGGTCAACGGCAGTTGCATTAACAGCAACAGCGCAACCACAATTGCGAATAGGTTCAGCATTAATTGCTCATAAATGATTTGCCAATAGATGTCGCCGGCAGTCGCACCGATTGCCCGTCGCAAACCAAGCTCAGGAATGCGAGCATTGGTATGTTGCCACAATACGCCAAACAAACCAAAAGCAACCATCGACAATAAAAATGCACTCAGCACTGCCAGTAAAATCAATGGAATCATCGATGTACGTAGCATTGACTGACGTTTTTGCGTTAAAGGTTCAATGGTGTAACGCCAGTCACTGCGCACCTGATTTAATTGTTGCATGATTTGTTGTTCAATACTGCGATCAGTCCCTTCCGCCAATTGCAACAATAGGATAGATGGCTGACTTTGGCTGTTGAACCTGGTGATCATGGTGGGAGAAACCGACATCAGTTCGCCTTGATTACGCAGTGCTTCAACTATACCGACAATCTGAAAACTAATCATGCCGGTACTACTTTCTTCCTGCAATAACTTTCCAATCGGATCTTCCCCCGGAAACAACTGCTCAGCCATCCGTTGATCAATCACTACAGGTTGATGTGCACTGCCATTATCGGTTTCATTAAATCCGCGCCCGGCCAGCAGCCGCAGATTTGGAGTGGCAAAAAAACTATCACTGACATTGATTAAATTTACTTCTAGCCGTTGATGGGTGTCACTACGTTGTGTCTCTGTGCTTTGCCGTGACATATCATAAAGTGGAACGTCAATAAAACTGACTTGTTGCATAGCAGGAATAGATTGCAGTGCCCGTTGATATTGCTCAGTAACAGGAATATATCCGGCTTCTGCTGGTTTGGTTTTGTCATTGATCGCAGCTTCATGTTGCAACAGTTCTTCGCGGTCCTGACCTTCAATCGAAACCAGCCAGTGAAATTGATGTGATAACCCGGTTGGTAATTGGTACAGCTGATAATAGCGGGCGGCGACAGCGCACAATACAAAGACCATTAAAAAAGCCAGCAGCATTTCTAAGCTCAATAACAGATGGCGTGATTTACGTTGCCACACCAGTTTAAAAATATGATGGATCATCGACGAGCTCCTTTTAAAGCGTGAACCGGGTCTAGTTTTGCGATGCGCCAGGCTGGGATAATGCCGCTGAGCAGGCCAAATACCATGCTGATCAGCATGCCAAGTGCAAACACCGTGAAGTTAATATTCACCTGCAGATAAGGGATCACGCCCGAACGTTCAATCAGTCCCAACGCAGCGGCTGCCATTGCTAAACCAAGCAAGCCGCCCAAGCTACATAACAGCAAGTTTTCGACCAAAAATTGCCAGACCAGTTGTTGCCGACTGGCCCCAAATGCTTTGCGCACGCCAATTTCGGTGCTTCGCTCCAGCATCCGACCGGTATTCAGATTCACTAGATTGAGTGCAGGCAGCAGCATAAATAACAACATCAGGACGCTGATGAGCAGCAGTAAGGTGGTGGCGCCAGAGTCTGGTTGTCGATTATTTTGCAATAACATCCGGGCAAAAATATCAAGTTTAGTGTCAGCCCAGATCGTGACATTCGACCACATGGCCGGATCATCAAACTGGAAATCGACAATAGCCGTGGCGAGTTCCTGTTTGATCGCAGTAAAATTTGCAGCATCCCGGGTGAGAATTAAGGCCGTAAAATTGCCCCACATCTGGTGTTGATAATCGCTCGACGGATAGGTGCTGACAGGGGCCCACATATCGGCAAAAGAATTGAGTTGCAGCACATCGGCCACTACACCAATGACTTCAAATTGCTGGCCCCCCACATTCAGTTTTTGTCCAACGGCTTGCTGCTGCCCAAACAATTGCCTGGCGGTACTTTGATTCAGCACCAGCACAAAACGTCCAGCTGCGACATCTTCTGCGGTTGGAACGCGGCCGCTTAACACTTCAAAATCCAGGATTTGCCAATAAGCGGCATCGGCACGGCGTAGCAGCAGATCGGTAGTACGATCCGCCTGATAAACAGTAGTGCTTTCCGGCAGGCTGACCGCCGCGACCAATTCAGCCGAGGGCAAAGGTTTAATGTAATCGGTAATGACCTTATAACCCAGCGGGCTATGCCGGGAATTACCGCGCTCGTCGTTGTAAGATAACATGGTCAGGATTTGCAACATGCGTGGACTTTTCCCTTCCACACCCGACGGCTGGAAGGTGTTTTCCAGCATCGCCGTCAACACCAGCAGCACCAATAACGTCAGGCTGATACATAGAAGGTTAATCAGGGTGAACAACTTACGTTGCAAAGCGATACGCCAGGCAATAATCAGATAATTTTTTAGCATCACAGTTCCCGTTATTGCACCAGTTGACCATCAAAGACCCGCACGATGCGGTTGGAATGTTTGGCTTCCTGCTCATTGTGCGTCACCATCACAATGGTGGTACCAGCCTGATTCAGCGCCAGCAATTGCGACATCACTTCGGCGCCCATCTGGCTGTCGAGGTTACCGGTCGGTTCATCAGCCAACAGAATTTGCGGCTCGCCGACCATCGCCCTGGCAATCGCGACCCGTTGCTGCTGACCGCCGGATAACTGGTTTGGAAAATGTTCCATCCGCGCCGTTAAGCCAACTTTTTCCAGTGCGGCTTTGGCTTTGGCGCGCCTTTCGGCTGCTGGCATCTTGCGGTACAGCAGCGGCAGTTCGACATTATCGATCACCCGTAGCTCGTTGATTAAATGAAAGCTTTGAAAGATAAAACCAAAGGTCTGGTTGCGCAGTTTTGCCACCTGACTATCACTGTATTTGCCGAGCAACTGGCCGTTAATTTCAATCTGGCCGCTGGCGGGCCGGTCGAGTAAACCGATGATATTGAGCAACGTACTTTTGCCGCAACCGCTTGGCCCCATAATGGATACGAATTCACCAGCCTGGACTTGCAGGTTGATATTATCCAGTGCCCGCGTTTGTACTTTGTCGGTCTGGTAGTTTTTACTGATTGAACTTAGTTTAATCATTGGTGTTCCCCTGTTAAAAGTGTAAGTGGCGTGACGGTGCTGGTCACACGTGCGTTAGTCTGAAACCCGGATCTGCGTTAAATGCTGATAACTGTCGAGTTCGGAAATAATCAGTTCCATGCCGGCGGTGGCGCCGCGCAGCACTTCGACTTGCCCGGAGTCGGCCAGGCCAAACTCCAGCATGGTTTTGACGGCGACACCGTCTTTGAGCAGATATACCTGCTGCGCGCCGCTGCCTTTGATTGCTGTACCGCGTTCGACAATCAACGTCTGCTGTTTTCGCTGCGTAATAATATTGGCTTCAATCCGCAGTTTATTGCGAAGTAACGGGTGATTCGGCTGTTGCAAACTGACATACAGCCGCACCGTGCCGTTGTTGATTTCCGGCAAAATGGTTTGCACTTCACCGATTAAAGTTTCCTGATTGTAGGTCAAGCGCACCGGCTGACCGGGCTCTAGATAACGACTGTAAAAGTCCGATACCGACACTTCCACCCGGTAGTTATCCAGCTGTGCCAATTTGGCGACCAATTCGCCAGCCTGAATTGCAGTGCCTTCGTCGGTCGGCAACCAGGTGAGCATGCCGGCAAACGGCGCTTTGACCTGGGTTCTTGCCAGTACCCGCTGCTGTTGCGCCAATTGTTTTTGGTAAATTGACTGTTGTAATCGGGCATTTTCCAGCATGGCTCCGGTGGCTTTCTGGGTGTCGACTATCGCTTCTTGTTGTTGTTTTAATTGCACTTCAGCCCGCTTCACCACGAGTTCGGCACTTTGCAAATCATCCTGCGAGGTAATGCCAAGCGCGCCGAGTTTCTGAAAACGGGCAAGCCGCACCCTGGAACTGGCTAAGTCCAGTTGCAGTAACTCGATGTCGCTGTGTATTTTTTTCAGTTGTTGCTGCATATCCACTGTCAGGCTCAGCATCAGGCTGTCTTGCTGGGCGATTTGCTCGCGCAGATTTTCAATCGCCAGTTGCACATCATGATCATCCAGTTCCAGCAGCAGCTGATCTTTTTGCACGGTTTGGCCGGGTTTGACATGAATTTTACTGACGCGGGTGCTGATGGGGCTCGCGACCTGGGCTTCATGTACCGGGATCACCAAGCCCGCGCCATTGATAGTATTGGCAATATCACCGCGGCTAATGGTTGCGATGCGCAGTTCACTACGGTGCAGTTCCGGGGTCAGCAGCCGGTGTAATAGCCAACCGGCCAGACTTAGACTGAGTACCACCAAAGCTGTGGTTATAAACACGCGTCGGCGCTGACGTTGCAGCTGCTGCGGTTGAAGCGGTTGGTCCAAGATACAACTTCCTGAAGGACATTTAGTTGTAGGGTTATGGCAAGAAGCGCACCAGCTTTTTTTATTGGTTTTTATTTAATTAAATCAGTGTCTTATTTGTTTTTGGTTGAGCTTAAAATTCAGCAGACTGTGCGTAGTCGAACGATGGGTGTCCGGAACCGGACAGTGGGTGATGCATAGACGTTATAACTTCGCCGGATTGCCAATATCTGAATGTTCAACAAAAAATTATAAAGGGAGCAGGAGCCTAAGGTTTCCGTTTTATGATTTCACTGTTTAGTGAACCGCAGACCTGGCAGACAAAAAACGTGCGATTAATGCCAGCCATGAGAAAAATACCGAGGTGATTAACCAAAACAGCTTATTGCCAGTTGAGGGGGCTTTTTGCAGGCAGATTGTGATAAAGGGGGTAAACCAAAAAATCATAAAAATGATAATTTCGATGTTGCTAAGTATATTCATCCTTGCGTCCAATCCTGTGATTAATCTGTTTGCCAAAAAGATACAAAAATACACCAGAACCGCACGCAATGTAACACTTTTGCTCAGCTGGACAGTAATTGAATTGCCTCTGTTGGAACGGTACGCATAGTTAATTGGTGAGTTCGCCACTTTTTTGCTTGGTCTTTCCCCTCGTTTTTGCCTGGACGCGGGTCATGTTATTAGCCATCACTGGCACACCCCTTGCTCCATGTCCCTATAGCAATGCATTTTGCACCAAAACAGCTTTCGCCTGAATCCGCGTAGCTGGCATAAAAAAGATCAGGAGATTGATGCCGATGACAGCACCGATACACACCAGCAGTTTTAGTGGTTATCCCTTTACCGAGGGGTGTTATGACGAGCTGGTATCTAACGCCGGTCAGCCGAGATTACCTGCAGCGGCGATTGCCCGTTTTATTGATAAACATGGTCGTGCCGAGCTGTTAGCCCGTCAACAGCTGTTAAATCAGACAATTAGCGCGATGGGCGTATGTTTTACCCTGTATAGCGAAGGGCAGAATATCGACCGCGGTTGGCCGCTGGATGTGATGCCACGTACCATTCCATTGTCGGAATGGCGCAAAACCAGTGCTGGTTTAACCCAGCGGTTGCAGGCATTGAACCTGTTTATCGATGATTTGTATCACGAGCAAAAAGTGCTGAAAGACGGCATTGTGCCGGCCGATTTAGTGCTCGATTCGCGCAATTTTCTTGCACCATGTCGGGGCGTGTCGCCTCCTTTTGGCGTCTGGGCACATATCTGTGGCACCGATTTAGTTCGCGATGAGACCGGGCGCTTTCTGGTGCTGGAAGATAATTTGCGGGTGCCGTCGGGCGTGTCTTATATGCTGGAAAACCGCACCGTGATGAAACGGGTATTTCCGGAACTGTTCGCCGATTCGACCATAGTGCCGGTTGACGATTACCCGCATCAGCTGTGGAAAATGCTGGCCTCCCTTTCGCCAAGACCGGGTGATGTGCCTTGTATGGTGCTGTTAACGCCGGGCATTTATAACTCAGCCTACTTTGAACATAGTTTTTTAGCGCAGCAAATGGGCATTGAGTTGGCGGAAAATACCGATTTAACCGTCGAAGACGATGGTGTGTATTTACGCACTTTGCATGGTCGGCAAAAAGTCGATGTGATTTATCGCCGCGTCGATGACATTTTCCTTGATCCCACAGTATTCCGGCCGGATTCGGTGCTTGGCGTGCCGGGTTTATTTAACGCCTGGGCCAAAGGCCAGGTGGCGATCGCCAATGCGCCAGGCTCTGGCGTGGCTGACGACAAAGTGATTTACGCTTATGTACCTAAAATTATTGAATATTATTTAGGTGAAAAACCACTCATTGACAATGTGCCGACCTATTTATGCTCCGATGAAAAAGAGCGTGGTTATGTGCTGGCGAACTTAGATCAGTTGGTGGTGAAACCGGCCAATGAATCCGGTGGTTATGGCATTTTGATTGGGCCACGCTCCACCCAGCTCGAAAGGGACGATATGGCCGCCGCCATTATCGCCAACCCCCGCAATTTTATCGCCCAGCCAACCTTGGCGTTATCGACAGCACCCACTTTATGTGACGGCGAGCTGGAACCGCGGCATTTGGATCTACGGCCTTTTATTTTGCAAGGCCAGGATTTGTATTGCAGCACCGGTGGCTTAAGCCGGGTCGCGCTGCGTAAAGGCTCCTTGGTGGTGAATTCGTCGCAGGGCGGTGGCAGTAAAGATACCTGGATCATCAATGATGAGGTGTAACTTATGTTATTAAAATCGGTAGAACATATTTTCTGGCTCGGTCGTTATTTAGAGCGGCTTGATGACACGGCCAGACTGATTAACGCCACCAGCCACTTACTGATCGACAGTCATCAGGACACCCAATTCGGCTGGTCGATTTTGCTTGAAGTGTTGGGGCAGGACAGTAAAGCTATCTTGGGAACAGCTGCGGCGGCGGTGGAAGGTGAGCAAGGAAAACTGAGTGTCGCCGATACCGAAAAAGCGGTGATGGCGTATTTAATAAATGCCGCCGACAGCCCGGTGTCGATTTTGTATACCAGCAGTGCGCTGAAATACAATGCGCGCACCATCCGGCCGCTTATTCCCCGTGATATGTGGGAAGAGCTGAATGCACTGGATTTATTCCTGCAGCAAAACTGCAGTATGGCGGTGAGTCGGCAGCAACGTTATCAGCTAATGAGTGAAGTCAGCCGTCGTTGTCAGATGGTGGTCGGCGTGCTCGATGGCACCATGCTACGAAGCGAAGCCTTTGATTTGTTTAATATTGGCCGTCATGTTGAACGCGCCGATATGACCACCCGCATTATGGATGTGATGGTGCTACAGCAGTTACAGCCAACGCAAATCAAAAGGCCGAAATTTCGTTGGACCTCGATTCTGAACGCGCTCGGCGGGGTTGAATCGTATCAGCATTATGTGGCGCATCAGGCGGCCGATGTCGATGCCATTGATTATCTGCTGACTTACGCCGATTTTCCGCGCTCTATTGCTTATTGTCTGAACCGGGCTGGTGCATCTGCACGCGGTTTGCCGCATAGCGTCAGTATTTTACAGCAGGTGTATCAGTTGCAGTCGTTATTGCAGCATCAGGCGCTAGCGGAATTATCGACCGAGCAATTGCATAGTCTGATTGACCATATTCAGGCTGGGATTATCAGTTTGCATCAGGCGATTCTGGCGCCATGTCAGGCACCACGTCAAGCATCATGTCAGGCACCACTGGCAGCGCAAACGCAGCAAAAGTCGGCTTGATGCTGACTGGGCAAACAGCGAACGACAAATCAGCAGGCAAAAGGAACCATCGTATGAGCGCAGTGGATCGTCTGCAGTTCCATCAGCAGTTGCAGCATGAACTGCGTGAAAATGGCATTGACGGCGAGCCATGGCACAGTGGCGCCCGCACGCTGGATGGTTCGCCCTGGCTGATCGATGAAGCGCAGTGGCAACAGCTGGAACTTGGTTTGGCGCAGCGCCACCGGTTGTTGGCTGCGGTGTTGGCCGATCTCTATGGCCCGCAGCAATTGCTGCAACACAATATCATCCCAGCGGATTTACTTTATCTTTCAGGCAATTATCTGTTGCCAGCCTGTGGACTATTCAACGTTGCCAATGCAGGGAGTGTCCCGAGCGCCTGGTTGCCGTTATTGTCCGCGGATGTCGGTAAAAATGCTGCCGGTGAGTTTTGTGTGCTGGCGGATTTTAGCCAGTTGCCGGATGGCTTGGGTTATTTATTGGAACACCGGCTGGCGTTTAACCATTGTGGCAGTCAATTACCGGCACTGCCAAAAGCCCAGCTGGCCGGATTTTTTCGTCAGTTATTGCAGCTGTTACAACAACCGGCGGCCGATCGCAGTACCTTGGTTGGGTTACTAGCGCCGGTAGCGAAAAACGCCGGTTATTTTGAACAGGCATTCCTGGCCAATTATCTGGATATCGCACTGGTGCATGGTGCGGATTTGATGTTTAAAGATGGCCGGCTCTGGCTAAAAACGCTGACCGGTTTGCAGCCGGTAGCCAGTTTATTACGCTATTTAGCCGACACAAAAACCGATCCGCTGGAACTGGATGCATCCGGCAGTGGCTGCGCCGGACTACTGCAAAGTATTCGCCAGCAACAATTATTTTGCGCCAATCCGCCGGGTACCAGCTTGCTGGATAGCGGTTTGTTATTGCCCTTTATGCCGGCCTTGTGTCAGGCGCTGTTGGGCGAGCCATTATTATTGCCATCGGCGCCGGCGTTGTGGCTTGGTGATGATCAGCAGTTGCAACAGTTCTGGGCCGCACCAGCGAATTATCGGTTGCTGGATCAACGGGATGGTCGGCGTTACAACCTGAATCGGCTGGCAGCTGGTGGCACTTCTAACGAATCATTCACTGAACTCAAAGCCCAAATTCAGCAACAACCCGCCGCTTTTATTGCCATCGAATTACAACCACTCAGTCAGCTCCCTTGCTGGCATCCGACAGCGGGCGAACAGATGCTGGCCGGGCAATTGCGGTTGTTTAGTTTGTTACAGCCGGAAAAAGTCAGTGTGTTACCCGGTGCTTATGCCAGGCTTGCCGCGGATGCCATTGCACTGCAAAACGCCGAAGTGCCACAAGCGGAGCTCACAGTCAAAGATGTCTGGGTGCTGGCGGATCGCGGCCACACCAGCAGTTTACTGCAAAGCAGTTCGCAGCAATTATCGTTGTCGCGGCAAAGTGGTTTGGTGCCAAGTCGGGTGGCTGACCATTTATTTTGGCTAGGGCGTTATAACGAAAGGTTAAATCTGATTTGTCGCGCGCTGCGTTCGGCGCTGCCGCTGATTGCCAATCCAGAGGCCAATCAACAGGCTAATCCACAGCATGCGCCGGAAGCAGGTGAAGACGCGCTGGCGTTATTAAGATTTTGCCTGAAAGCCAATGGCAGTCAGTTGGTCGCTGCGGCGCATTTGTCATTGCCGGATTTGCTGGAACAAATGTTCGAGCCACAAAATTCGACCGGCATTGTCGCAGTACTGAAACATCTGCTGTTTAACGCGCAGTCGGTGCGCGAGTATTTCGGCGAAGATACCTGGTATGTATTAGATAAACTACAAAGCGCCATTTATCAGTGGCCGCAGCAATTAAAATGGCAGCAACCGGCGGCGTTATTGCACCAATTAGATGAAATTATTCTGTTGCAAACCGCTATTTACGGTCTGAACAATGAAACGATGAGCCGCACCCAAACGCTGCGGATGATGGATTTAGGCCAGCATCTGGAACGGGCGCTGCAAACCTCAGCTTTGCTGCAGACGGTGTTTGTGCCGCTGCAACCCGCACCAGCGACCAGCGCGGCTTTGATGGAAGCGGTACTGCGAATGGCGGATACCTTAATGACCTACCGGCGGCGTTATCGCAGCGAACTCCATCCGCTGGCAATTATTGATTTGTTATTGCTGGACGATAGTACCCCCAGATCTGTCGGTTACCAATGCGCACGTATTCAACGGCAATGTGCCAAATTACCGCAACTTGCTGCGTCAACCATGCTCAGTCCAGAGCAACGAATAGCGCTGGAGCTGGTGTCGTTGTTACAAATGGCAGACCCCCAAAGTTTGTTTGATAGTGAACAACAAGCCACGCCGGCGCTTGGTATGTTGCTGAATCAGTTGCAGCATCGGTTGCGTCAGCTATCAGACAGCATTACCTTGTCGTATTTTAATCATGCGCAGCAGCACAGCGCCTGGCAGAGTTTTTGATGAAGCTAGCATTGAAGAAACTAGCAATGAAGAAGCAAATGAAGCGGCGAGCAGCCAGTGACCGGAGCGTGCATGAAGTATCAGCTTAGCCATCTGACCCGCTACCAATATCAGCAGCCGATTGCCAATAGCTACAATTTGGCCTGTTTGCAACCGCGGCAATTGCCTTATCAGCAGGTGTTGCAAAGCTCAATCCAGGTGACGCCAATTGCCAGCGGCTTGTATTCGCATTTGGATAGTTTTGGCAATGTGCGGCATTTTATTCATTTGCAGAGCCCGCATCAGGAATTGTCGGTGTTGGCGTCGTCTATTGTGGACGTGCAACCCCGTTATTTAGCCGGGCAGTTAGCAAAGGGTTTTGGTTTCGAGCAGTTGCAGCACTGTTTTGCTAACCAGCCGCCACACATCCAAATCCATGCAAGCAACGACCTGTTGTTAGCCCGGCAATGCCGTTTTGCCAGCCGGATGATCCCGTTGCTGCCTGATGCTGCCGCTTTGTGGGCGCAAGTGCAACAGCCACACCGGACTGTGCTGGAAAACGTCTCGGCTTTAACATCGTTGATTTTTAACGAGTTCAGTTACGATCCAGAATTCAGTTCAGTGATAACGCCGGTCAGCGAAGTGTTGGAACATCGACGTGGGGTGTGTCAGGATTTTGCCCAGCTTGCGATCAGCTGCTTGCGCGCGGTGGGTATTCCGGCTCGTTATGTTAGTGGTTATCTGGAAACCCAGCCGCCAGAAGGCTTTGAACGCTTGGTTGGCGCCGATGCCTCGCACGCCTGGTTTGCGGTTTATGATCCAGAGTTAGGCTGGGTCGATTTTGACCCGACCAATAATTTATTGCCGGACGAGCGCCATCTAACGCTGGCGTACGGCCGCGATTACGCCGATGTAGTGCCGCTGAAAGGTGTGTTGCAGGGATTGGGCGAGCATCTATTAGAAGTGGCAGTGGACGTGATGCCACTGCCTTAAACCTTGATTAAATTTGGCGTTTTAACTGATAAAGTAATTCCAGCGCCTGTCGCGGGCTTAAATCATCCACTGCCAGTTGCCGCAATTGATCCAGCAACGGATGTTCAGCCGCTTCTAACATCAAACTTTGTTGATGCGGCTGCGCGGCTGTTGTTTGGACAGCTGAAGGAGCCTGAAACGCAGACGTCCCTTGTTCCAGTTGCGCTAACTTCTGTTTCGCCTGTTCGATGACTTTTTTCGGCACGCCAGCAAGCTGCGCCACCTGCAAGCCATAACTCTTGCTGGCCGCGCCATCCTGCACCTGATGCATAAACACGATATGTTCATCGTGTTCCACCGCGTCCAGATGAATATTCACCACTCCCGGCAACAAAGTAGCCAGCTCGGTCAGTTCAAAATAGTGCGTGGCAAATAGCGTTAAAGATTTAAGGCGGGTCGCTAAGTAATCGGCGCAAGCCCAGGCCAATGACAACCCATCATAAGTACTGGTGCCACGGCCGATTTCGTCCATCAGGACTAAACTTTGTGCCGTAGCATGATGCAAAATAGTGGCGGTTTCGGTCATTTCCACCATAAAGGTCGAACGGCCGGATGCCAAATCATCAGAAGCACCAATACGGGTAAAAATCCGATCAATGGGCCCTAAAGTCGCGGCGGCGGCAGGCACAAAACTGCCAATATAAGCCATTAACACTATTAATGCGGTCTGGCGCATATAAGTCGATTTACCGCCCATATTGGGCCCCGTGACTAATAACATCCGGCGCTTGTCGTGCATTGCCAACGGGTTGGCAATAAATGGCTCGCTACTGACGGTTTCTACCACCGGATGGCGGCCAGCTTCGATATTTAATCCGGTGGTTGCCACCAGCTTCGGCTGTTGATAATTCAAGGTAATAGCGCGCTCGGCAAAATTGCTCAGCACGTCCAGTTCAGATAACTGCGCCGCTAATTGCTGCAAATCAGACAGATAAGGTGCTGTTAAATCAAACAGTTGATCATAAAGCTGTTTTTCCAAAGCCAAGGCTTTACTTTGACTGCCAAGCACCTTGTCTTCGTATTCTTTAAGTTCTGGAATAATGTACCGCTCATTGTTTTTTAGCGTTTGCCGGCGAATGTAATCTGCTGGCACCGCATCAGCAGCAGCGCGGCCGGTTTCGATAAAATAACCGGCGACCCGGTTAAAACCTACTTTGAGTGAAGCAATGCCGGTCCGTGCTTTTTCGCGTTGTTCCAGCTGCTCCAGATAATCAGTGGCGCCGGTGGCCAGCGCGCGCCACTGATCCAATTCTGCTGAATAACCATCGGCAATCACGCCGCCATCGCGGATCAACACCGGCGGCGCTTCGATAATGGCGCGCTCCAGTAAGCTGCAAAGCTCTGGCAGCGGCTGACAATGTTGGCGGATTTGGGATAATAAACCAGCTTGCAGTGGCGATAACGCTTGTTGTAACTGCGGCAGTTGCTGCAGCGCCTGGCGTAATCGGGCGAAATCGCGCGGTCGGGCAGAACGTAGCGCTAGTCGCGCGACAATGCGTTCGATATCGCCAATTTGTTTTAACTGCGGTTGTAGCTCTAGCCAATACTGCTGCAATTCTGCGACCGCCAGATGCCGCTGCGTAACCAGCGCCTGATCACGCAGTGGCGCATGGATCCAACGTTTTAATAAGCGGCTGCCCATCGCTGTCTGACATTGATCAAGCACCGAAGCCAGCGTTTGTTCAAACTGGCCGTTTAAGCGTTGCGTCAGTTCCAGATTACGCCTCGTGGCAGCATCAAGCACGATATGGTCTTGCGAGCGTTCCAGCGCAATCGAGCGTAAATGTGGTAAAGCGCTGCGCTGCGTATCTTTGACATACTGCATCAAACAACCGGCCGCCATTAACGCAACCGGCGCGTCGGTCACACCAAAACTTTGTAAATCGCGGGTGCCAAACTGCTGGCAAAGTGCACGTTCGCTGCTGGCAAGATCAAATTCCCACAGCGGCCGACGTCTGGCGCCTTTGCCTTTAATGATGTTGTCCGGCAGCTGATGATCTTCGCTGTACAGTAATTCTGCCGGATTTAATCTTTGTAATACGCCATATAAATCATCCAGTTGTGACACTTGTGTCAGTAAAAAACGACCGGAAGTTAAATCAAGATAAGCCAGGCCAAACTGGTTTTTTTGCTGATATAAAGCCGCCAGTAAATTATCTTGTCGCTCATTTAACAAAGCTTCGTCGGTGACGGTGCCTGGCGTCACAATCCGCACTACTTTGCGCTCAACCGGGCCTTTGCTGGTCGCAGGGTCACCAACTTGCTCGCAAATCGCCACCGATTCGCCAAGCGCTACCAACCGCGCCAAATAGTTTTCCATCGCATGATGTGGCACCCCGGCCATGGGAATAGGCGAGCCCGCCGATTGGCCCCGTTTGGTCAGCGAAATATCCAGCAAGGCTGAGGCTTTTTTCGCGTCGTCGTAAAATAATTCGTAAAAATCACCCATCCGGTAAAACAGCAGAATGTCCGGATTTTCGGCCTTCAGGCCAAGGTACTGTTGCATCATCGGCGTGTGAGCGGGGAGAAATGTGCTGAAGGCTTGCTCGGTTTTTAGTTCTGACGGCATAATGAGGTTCTGTATTCCTGCATTGGACTAAAGATGACGGTTCCTGCCCAAACCCAGCTATTGGCGACTGAACTTGGTCAGCTATTATTACGGAAAAAATCTACTATCACCACTGCTGAATCCTGCACCGGCGGTGGTATCGCTTATAGCCTGACCGCCATTGCTGGCAGCTCTGCTTATCTTGATCGCAGTTTTATCACCTACAGCAATAAAGCCAAACAACAATTATTAGCTGTAAAAAGTGCCACTTTGCTGCAGTTTGGCGCGGTCAGCGAAGAAACTGTCGCAGAAATGGCGGTTGGCGCAGCGCAAGCGGCCAATGCCCAAGTCGCGGTGGCCGTGTCTGGCATTGCGGGGCCAGATGGCGGCTCAACACTCAAACCTGTGGGGACTGTCTGTTTTGGCTTTTATGTATTCGGACATACGGTCACCACCAAATTACTGTTTCACGGTGACCGTTCGGCTGTTCGTCAGCAGTCGATTGATTTTGCCTTACAGCAACTGATTTTATTGTTGACAGAGGAAACGCATTCAACTACTGTATGAGCATACAGCATTTCATGCCTTTTCAGATTTTTAGCCGGAGATTCAGATGGACGACAACAAGCAAAAAGCACTGGCCGCAGCCTTAGGTCAAATTGAACGTCAGTTTGGTAAAGGTTCTATTATGCGGTTGGGTGACAGCACCGCGCTTGAGATCGATTTCATTCCAACAGGTTCATTAGGTCTGGATATCGCCCTTGGCATTGGCGGTTTACCGTGCGGCCGGATCGTCGAAATTTATGGTCCTGAATCTTCAGGTAAAACTACTTTAACACTGCAAGTGGTTGCTGAAGCACAAAAAATGGGTAAAACCTGTGCTTTTATCGATGCTGAACACGCTTTAGATCCACTATATGCCGCTAAGTTAGGTGTAAATGTTGCAGACTTACTGGTCTCGCAGCCAGACACCGGTGAACAGGCGCTGGAAATTTGTGACATGTTAGTGCGCTCAGCGGCAGTAGACGTCATTATCGTCGACTCGGTGGCTGCACTCACACCAAAAGCAGAAATTGAAGGTGACATGGGCGATAGCCACGTGGGTTTACAAGCCCGTTTAATGTCACAAGCGCTGCGTAAGCTGACCGGTAATATCAAACGTTCGAACACTTTAGTTATTTTCATCAACCAAATCCGGATGAAAATTGGGGTGATGTTCGGCTCACCAGAAACCACCACTGGTGGTAACGCCTTAAAATTCTACGCTTCAGTGCGCCTGGATATTCGCCGTATCGGTTCGGTGAAAGAAGGCGACGAAGTGGTGGGTAACGAAACCCGCGTCAAAGTGGTGAAAAACAAAGTGGCTCCGCCCTTTAAACAAGCCGAATTTATTATTCAATATGGCTCTGGCATCAGTAAAAATGGCGAGTTGATTGACTTAGGTGTCAATGAAAAGCTGATTGATAAAGCCGGTGCCTGGTATGCCTATAAAGGCAACAAAATTGGTCAGGGTAAAGCGAACTCCATGAAGTTCCTGCAAGACAATCCGGCTATCGCGCTTGAAATTGAAACTGAACTTCGTAGCCGTTTGTTATTAGCCGCCAAAAAAGGCACAGCTGCGGTGATTGAAGATGTCGCAGCCGAAGTGGAAGAGTTTGAAGAGCTCTGAAACAGCGGTCTGATTGGCAGTGAGCGGATTGAATCATCAAACACCAAAAAACCAGCTTCGGCTGGTTTTTTTACGTTCTGCAAACATTGAATGCTCTGAATGTTGAGATCGGCCAAAGAGTCAGTGAGCAGTTTTAAGGGGATTTAGAATGTTGTACTTTGCATGGTCCACTAAAAAACCGGCACTGGTATAAATCAGCTCAATTTTCCCGCTGGATCGCAGTTGTTTTAATCCAGAATTTAATGCGTCAAATGCCGCTTTACCTTGTGGATGGTTGCGGCTAATGACGAAGTGCCGACTGTCATTTAACAGCACAGCCAGTTTGGGCACCATTTTTAAATGGATTTTTTCCAACTGATAATGACCGCTCGGCGCATTAAATAATGGCATCAACATAAAATCAACCCACTGCATATGTACCATTCTGGCTTGGCTTAACCACTCATCTTCGCGCACCAATTGTTTTAATGGCAAAGTTGATAATGTCTGCCAATCTGTTTGCCATTTTGGCGTCGACACTGCGGTGAGCTCTGCCAATTGTGCAACCGATGTCACAGCGAATACTTTTTTATTGTTTGGGCTGGCAAATACACCCGCCAGATACTGACCTTTTTTGATCACCGGATCGCTGATATAAATTTTGTCAGCTAATGCCTTGGCATCGGCCAACCAGTAACTGTCAAAACTTAACAGTAACTCGCCATTTTCCAACATTTTGGTATTTCGAAAGTTCACCTTGCCAGGAATGTAATTGAATTTTTTTGCAAAACCACCTAGTGCCAAAGCCTGCTGTAGCACGACCATATCGGCAACATCCCGTCGCAGATAGGGGCTGTTAAATGCGGTGATCGACAATACATCACGGCCATCGACAAACTTCAGATAGTCTTCATACACATCATCCCGGATATAAATATCGATCTGCTCTGCCGCCGCTGCTACGGATAGCCAACAAAACAGTGCAATTGCCAAGCTATAACGAAAATGGGACATCGATTGTTTTCTCTGAATGACCTGTCCAAAGCATAGAGCTGTGTTGTACATCTGCCAATTTTAATTTAGCCATCTAAACGTGTAGAAGTTGACTTTATTGTCGTTTTTCGCCAAAGTAGCAGCACTTTTTATCCTGTGTGGAGCTATTATGCCAATTAAAGTTATTGATCAATTACCTGCCGTCGAAGCCTTGTCTGCGGAAAATGTATTTGTGATGACTGAAAGCAGGGCGGCGCAGCAGGATATCCGTCCGCTAAAAATTGCTATTTTGAATTTAATGCCAAATAAGGTTACCACCGAAATTCAGTTGCTACGGTTGTTGGCAAATAGTCCATTGCAGGTCGATATTGACTTGATCCGGCTGGATAATCACGTCAGCAAACACACACCGGAAAGTCATCTGAATTGTTTTTATAAGTATTTTTCTGATGTGCAGCAGCAAAACTATGACGGTCTGATTATTACCGGTGCGCCTTTGGGTCTGGTGGACTATGAAGATGTCAGTTACTGGCCACAATTGTCAGAAATTCTGGCGTGGGCTGACCGGCATGTGACTTCGACCTTATTTTTATGCTGGGCGGCACATGCAGCTTTGTACTATTACTATGGTTTACAACGGGAAATTCGTGGCGACAAATTATCCGGCGTCTACTGGCAAGACGTGGTGCAACCGTTAAGCCCGTTGGTGCGCGGTTTTGACGATATGTTTTTGGTGCCGCATTCACGGTATGCCCAGGTACCAAAACAAAAATACCAGCAACACGCCGATATACATGTGTTGGCAGAAGCTGATGTCACCGGCGCCTATTTATTGCAAAACAGCAGCGGCAGCCGGGTATTTGTGACGGGGCACCCAGAGTATGACCTCACCACGTTAAACGATGAATATCAGCGTGATGTTGCTGCTGGTCTGGATCCAAAAATTCCTGAAAATTACTTCAAACAAAACGACCCGGCAAAAGGACCGCAGAAACTGTGGCAAAGCCACGCCTTTTTATTGTTCAGCAACTGGCTGAACTATTATGTCTATCAGGCAACGCCATTTGATATCCAACAAATTGGCCAGGAGCGGGTGTAATGAGCAGTAAGCCAACAACAGCCAGATTGACGCCGCAGGCGCTTTCCAACTTATTAGCCGAACGAATTTTAGTGCTGGATGGCGCCATGGGCACCATGATCCAGGCATATCAGTTGCAGGAAGCCGATTATCGCGGCGCTGAGTTTGCCAACTGGCCATCTGATTTAAAAGGCAATAATGATTTATTGGTGTTAACCAAACCAGAAGTGATTTTAGAAATTCATCGCCAATATCTGGCCGCTGGCGCCGATATTCTGGAAACCAATAGCTTTAATGCTACGCCTATTGCGATGGCCGATTATGATATGTCGCATCTGTCGGCACGCATTAACCGCGAATCGGCAGCGCTTGCGCGTAAAGCCTGTGATGAATTTACTGCGTTAACGCCGGACAAACCACGTTACGTCGCTGGCGTGCTCGGTCCAACCAACCGCACCGCGTCTATTTCGCCGGATGTGAACGATCCGGGTTATCGTAATGTCGATTTTGACACTTTGGTCGCGGCTTACACCGAATCAACGCATGCACTGATCGAAGGTGGTGCCGATATTATTATGCTCGAAACCATTTTTGACACGCTAAATGCCAAAGCCGCGGCGTTCGCAGTACTGCAAGTGTTTGACGAGCTTGGTTATAAATTACCGGTGATGATTTCCGGTACTATCACCGATGCTTCTGGCCGCACTTTATCCGGCCAAACCACCGAAGCCTTTTACAATTCGCTGGCACATGTGGAGCCAGTCACCTTTGGCCTCAATTGTGCCTTAGGCCCGGATTTATTAAGGCCTTATGTCGAAACTTTATCCGGTATTTCAGAATGTTATGTCTCAGTGCACCCCAATGCCGGTTTGCCAAACGAATTTGGTGAATACGATTTAGGCGCCGTAGAGATGGCGGCAGAAATTAAAGACTGGGCGGTGCAAGGTTTCTTAAATATTGTCGGTGGTTGTTGTGGCACTACGCCTGAGCATATTAAAGCTATCAGTGCTGTGGTTGCTGGCGTGAAGCCGCGCCAGCCGAAAGCCGTGTCGCATCAGTTTAATCTGGCCGGCCTTGAAGCCTTTTCGTTGGAGTGGTAATGCAACAAGTCAGATTTATCAACATTGGTGAACGCACCAACGTCACCGGCTCAGCCCGTTTTAAAAAGCTTATTCTCGACGGCAAGTACGAAGCTGCGCTACAGGTCGCCCGGCAACAAGTTGAAAGCGGCGCGCAAATTATCGATATCAACATGGACGAGGCGATGCTCGACAGCAAAGCCGCCATGGTGCGTTACCTGAATTTACTGGCGTCAGAGCCGGATATTTCCCGCGTGCCGATTATGGTCGATTCCTCTAAATGGGAAGTGATTGAAGCGGCGCTGAAATGCATTCAGGGTAAAGCGGTGGTCAATTCCATTTCGCTGAAAGAAGGTGAAGCGCAGTTTTTATATCAGGCAAAATTGCTGCGTCGGTACGGTGCTGCTGTGGTGGTGATGGCGTTTGACGAAGTAGGGCAGGCCGACACGCAAAAACGCAAAGTCGAAATTTGCCAACGCGCTTACAAAATTCTGGTCGAACAAATTGGTTTCCCGCCACAAGACATTATTTTTGATCCAAACATTTTCGCAGTTGCGACCGGCATTGAAGAGCACAATAACTACGCCGTCGATTTTATTGAAGCGACCCGTGAAATTAAGAAACTGTGCCCTTATGCGAAAATTTCCGGTGGTGTGTCGAATGTGTCGTTTTCATTTCGCGGCAACGATCCGGTACGCGAAGCCATTCACTCGGTGTTTTTATATCACGCCATCAAAGCCGGCATGGATATGGGGATTGTTAACGCAGGTCAATTGGCGGTTTATGACGACATCCCGGAATTACTACGGGAGCGGGTCGAAGATGTGATCCTGAACCGTCGTGATGATGCCACTGAACGTTTGTTGGAAATCGCCGCGCAGTTTAAAGGCGATGGCAGCGTTGCAGTCAAAGAAGACGAAGCCTGGCGCAGCTGGCCAGTCAGTAAACGCCTTGAACATGCATTGGTCAAAGGTATTACCGATTTTATTGATATTGATACCGAAGAAGCCCGCCTGCAAGTCGAACGGCCACTACACGTGATTGAAGGTCCGCTGATGGACGGCATGAATGTGGTCGGCGATTTATTTGGCGAAGGCAAGATGTTCCTGCCGCAAGTGGTGAAATCGGCCCGGGTGATGAAAAAAGCTGTGGCTTATCTGCAACCTTATATAGAGTTGGAAAAAGCCGGCACCGGTGCTCGAGCACAAGGCAAAGTGCTGATGGCAACCGTCAAAGGTGATGTGCATGATATCGGTAAGAATATTGTCGGTGTGGTGCTGCAGTGTAATAACTACGAAGTGATTGATCTTGGCGTGATGGTGCCTTGCGCGACCTTGCTACAAAAAGCCAAAGAGCTGGACGTTGATATCATTGGCTTATCGGGTTTAATTACCCCGTCCTTGGATGAAATGGTGCACGTGGCTAAAGAAATGACGCGGCTTGGTTTTACCATTCCGCTATTAATAGGTGGCGCCACCACATCAAAAGCCCATACCGCGATTAAAATTGCGCCGAATTATCAACACGGCGTGGTCTATGTACCCAATGCGTCGCGTAGTGTGTCAGTGGTGCAGTCTTTAATTAGTGCCACGCAAAAACCAGATTATCTGGCGCGGGTGAATGACGAATATCGCCGTGCGGTAGAACAACATCAACGCGCCCGTCCTGGCGAGAAGATGCTGACATTGGCAGAAGCTCGTGACAACAAGTTCAAGCTGGATTTAACCAAAGTTGCGCCAGCGCCAAAAAAGCCAGGTATCCATATCTGGCAAGATGTTGATCTGCAGACATTGCGCGATTTTATCGACTGGACGCCATTCTTTTTAACCTGGCAGTTATCCGGTCGCTATCCGGCAATTCTCAATCACCCGGAAGTGGGGATGGAAGCACGCAAGGTATTTCAGGACGCCAACGACATGCTGGACCTGATGATTGGGTCGCGTAAGGTCACAGGCCGGGCTATTTTTGGTCTGTTCCCAGCCAATAGTGAAGGCGATGACATTATTGTTTATACCGATGAAAGCCGCAGTGTGGAAAAACACCGTTTATATAATCTGCGTCAGCAACTGCAGCTGCGTAACAACGCGCCGAATAGCTGTCTGGGTGATTTTGTCGCACCAGCCACTTCAGGTATCGCCGACTATATAGGTGCCTTTGCCGTGAGTACCGGTTATGGCGCTGATGAATTTGCTGCTGAGTTTGCAGCCGCGCACGATGACTACAACAGTATTATGGTGAAAGCTCTGGCTGATCGCTTGGCTGAAGCTTTAGCAGAGTACCTGCATCAACAAGTGCGCAAAGACTATTGGGGTTATGCCGCAGATGAAACATTGGATAACGAAGCGCTGATCCGCGAAGCTTATCAGGGCATTCGACCAGCACCTGGTTATCCGGCCTGTCCGGAGCATACCGAAAAAGGCACTTTGTTTGAGATGCTCAACGTCACTCCAGAGATTGGCCTGGAGCTCACCGAAAGTTACGCTATGTGGCCAGGCGCTGCCGTCTCAGGCTGGTACTTTGGTCATCCGGATAGCAAGTACTTTGCGGTAAGTAAAATAGCGGACGATCAATTATTGGATTACGCCGCCCGTAAAAACTTCAGCAAAGAACAAGCAGAGATGTGGTTAGCGCCTAATTTGCGCTGAAACGTTTCTGTTTATATATAAAGCAGAGAAAAGGATTTCTCGCTGAAATGCAGTTTTGTACCGGGTTTGGTGTTGAAAATGCCGGTTAAAAATACAAGTTGTTTGTTTAATGCGCGGTTGAATTCAAAATGTCATATTTCTTCAAATTCCCGCTTGCGCCATTTCAAATACGCCCTATAATGCGCGCCATGCCACGGTGAGCAGCGAAAGCAGCGAACTGAGTAAGTTTGAAGTGAAATGAAAAAAGTCGATAAAAAGGCGCTTGACACGAACTGAAAACTGACTAAAATGGCCGCCTCGCAGCGACGAGGGGTTGAGAAGCCCGAAAGTCGAAGTGAAGCAGAAATCCTCGAGAGGGTTTCAAAGTAAGTCAGGTTGAGCA
>Ga0115550_1000054_pt1 | contig 123365 bp, 126 predicted proteins | sample COGITO_mtgs_1005_FD_87177 | JGI IMG/M metagenome (GOLD analysis project Ga0115550, IMG submission 87177) | Pelagic marine microbial communities from North Sea - COGITO_mtgs_100511 | ecosystem: Environmental > Aquatic > Marine > Epipelagic | place: Germany:Helgoland, sampling site Kabeltonne...
GACCAATAAGGCTGGGCACACTGGATGAAAGACAAGCAACCGGCCCTTTGAAGGACTATTTAACCTTAAAAGTGTCACCTATGTCTGTGAAGTAAAGTGTTACCTATGTCCTTGACTTCTTCACAGGGAATTCGGCTTTTTTCCTCAAAAAATTAATCTATAGAGTTGAGATTTTGATATTTATCTATAAAAACTTATCCAAAAGATAAACTTTAATGTGGAATTATTCTGTGGATGAAATAAAGTAGGTTGTGTATGTAAACTTTTTTTATGAATGAATTTTTGAGGCGTTGGTATGTCAAAAGATAATATAAATTCTCAGGCAGCGTCCCTGCTTCAGCTCGTTCAACAACGTAACCAGCTTCAGCAGATGATGGCGCAGTTGGACGAAAGCATCCAGTCAAAACTGCAGCAGTCGGCAATGGACGGTTATCGACCGGTGAGTAGCGAATCCGTGCAATCCAGCATAGAGGCAAACCGGGGCGATCTTTCTATTTCGGATCTGGTCGCTTTTTCTGGCGTATCGATGCAAACCTATTACAACGCGATACAGCGGGTGGATGTAGTATCTGTAGGCAAGCTCAACAGTCTAATCGGTGCTGTAGGTTTACAGCTTTTTATCGGAAAGCGTCAGGGTAATAAATAATGGACGCTCCAACACGGATCGGTTTTGTGTACTGCAATGAGCACTTGGCTGGGACTATCACTGAGTATTCAGTTCAGGCCGGTTACGAATATGAATTTCGGTATGATGCGTCCTACCTGCAAAGTGGGTTCAGCAAGATTGGCATCAACCTACCCCTGACTGAGGCACCACTTCGCAAAAGCCATCTGCCGGCATTTTTCACCAATTTAATGAGCGAGGGGTGGGTAAAGCGCCACCAGGCGCAGCTAGCCAGACTCGATGTCGAAGATAAATTTGGCCTTCTGCTAGCGCATGGTGCTGAGCTTATCGGACCCATTAAAATACTTCCGAGTCTGCTTAAAGAGGAAGATGTTGGCCATATACCTGAGCTCCCACAGAAAAGCCTAAAAGGCTTCACCATTGACTTTGCCAGAGATGAATTTAATGAAGTGGCCATCAGGTCATTAGGCAGGGCTTCCATTTCAGGTGTTCAACCTAAAATGTTTCTCACTCATAAGGCTGGCGCCAGGAGAACTTTGACAGCAAGCGTCGGTATAGGTCCATACATCGTCAAACCATCCCCAAAAGATTTGCCCCATTTAGCGGTCAATGAATTTATCATTATGCGGCTATGCCAGTTGGTTGGGTTCAATGTCGCCGATCATGACCTTGTGCCTTTCTCCTGTGGCGAACTGGCCTACGTGACTGGTCGGTTTGATTTGGACGCTGCCGGCAGAAGCATCGGATTCATTGAAGATTTGGCCTCTGTCATGGATGTTGCGCCTGGCAATAAAAGTAGCGAGGCATTATCCTACGAACACGCATTGAAAGTCGCCCACGTCAGTAGTGGTTATCACGCTCAGGTGCTGCGGGATGGTTTTTTGCAAGTGCTTATGGCGTACCTGGTTGGCAATAACGATTTACACATGAAAAACATGAGCCTGATCAGACCGCTCAATAGTGATACTGCGACCGGATTTTCAAAAATCTATGACATGGTCTCAGTCGCGCCATACAAAGAGTACGACGGATCCGAGCTAAGTATCTGGCTGATGGAAAGCGAAGTCAAAGATGCCAAAAGCACCAGTTCATACGACAACTACGGCTATTACACAGAACATGATTTCGTTGTGTTTGCCGCTCAGTTGGGACTGGACCAAAAGGCCGCAAAGAAACTGATCCATACACTGGTTAAAAAGGTGTCGCAAAATTTGGACAAGGCTTTTGATATCGTGCCAGATTTTGACGACCTTAAGCGCGTTATGCGCGAACGCATTCACGCGAGAATGGATACAATGTCACGCCCTTGGCTGTGGGGTGAAAATAAAGTTTCACCCCCAAAAAAATAAAGGATCATCATTGAAAATATGGTGTCATCGTCAAAGCAGCTCATTTGAGCGGCTTTTTGTATAAGCCACCTGCTAACAAAACTACCTTATGTTCAATCGTCCAAATCGAACAATGGCACTTCGATGAAAGGCAAATACTTTGTCTTTAGCAAACGCTGGTGAAATTTACTCGTGAGCTAACACAATCCCAAGTAACCTTCCGCACATCTGGTTGTGGTTGGATGAACAGTATGAGCCCAGTGACACCTGCGCGTCCCCTCTGGCCGGCTTTATACAGTTACTTATTCTGCCCTTAGCGCATCTATTGGCTTCATTTGCGCAGCTTGCCTGGCCGGTGCTATGCCAGCGGCGAGGCCGATGGCAATAGAAAGCAGCAATGACAGACCAAGGTACAGCAGATTCAGCTGCAGTGGTAAGGCCGGTAGCACGAGTTGCAGGCTCATCACTAACATGACCGCGGTGGCCATACCGGCGATGCCTCCTGCGAGAGACAGCGCTACTGCTTCACCGAGAAACAACAACAGAATTTGTCGTTGCTGAGCGCCCAGCGCACTAAGCAAGCCTATTTCACTGGTGCGCTCGTGCACGGCGGTGCTCATAATAGTCACAATGCCGACCGCACCCACCAGTAGAGAAATAGCGCCAAGTGCAGCGATAGCGCCGGTGAGCACCTGTAGAATATTGTCCAGACTTTGCAGCATATCGTCTTGGGAAATCAGGCTGAAATCCTCTGCACCATGACGACGGATCAGCAGCTGGCGGACATTGTTGAGCATTGTTGCGCTACTGGCACTGTCGCTGAACACCACATCAATTTCCATCAGGCCATCGCGGTTAAACAGCATTAAGGCTTTGTCGACCGGGATAAACACCATATCGTCCAAATCAAAACCGAGCATCTGGCCTTTCGCTGCCATCACACCAATCACGCGAAAGCGCATGCCACCAATCCGGATGGTTTGCCCCAGCGGGTTTTGTCCGGCGAACAATTCCTGTTGTAGTTTATTGCCCAAAACCGCGAAACTGCGGCTGCGACCGGTTTCATCTTCAGGTAAACCGCGGCCCAGCGCTACATCAAACTGCCAGGCGCGGTGAATGGCATGGTTCGCACCAATGATGTCGGTACTGCGTGATCGTCCTCCGACCTCGACGGTACCACTACCCTGTACCATGGGTACTACATGGGTTATCGCAGGTAAGTGTGTCAGGGCCGCAGCATCGTCCAGCGTCAATGGTCGATCGGTTTGCAACAAACCGCCCATGCCGCCGGTCATGGTTTTCCCGGGATGAATGGCAATAATACGGCTGCCAAACTGGGAAAAGTTACTCAGCACGTAATCACGCACGCCTTCGCCGAGTGCAGTGAGCATAGTGACCGCACAGATCCCAACGGCAATGCCAAGAGCCGTCAGGCTACTGCGCATCGCGGCAAAACGCAGGCTACGCAGAATGAAGTGAAGAGCATCTGGCAAGCGCATCAGTTCTGCCTGCTTTGTAAAGCGCTGATTGGCGACAGTCTTGCTGCGCGACGTGACGGGCCCCAGGCGAACAACATGGCCGTGAGCACAGCGACAGTGAATGCCAACAGTCTGGCCCACCATGGGGTATAAAAGGCCAGGTAGCTAAAGTGCAAGCGCATTGCCAATAAACTCAATTCGCTTAGCAACATACCGCAGATTGCGCCGAGCAGTGCCATCAGCAGTGCTTCACTGAGAAATAGTTGTTGAATATCCCGATTAGAAGCACCCAATGCTTTGAGCAAACCAATCTCAGCGGTGCGCTGGCTCACTGAAATCAGTGTCACGTTCATAATTAAAATACCGGCTACCAGCAGGCTGATAGCTGCAATGCCGCTGACTGCCAGATTCAACGTACTGAGAATGGCGGCAAAAGTGCTTAAAATCGCATCCTGACTCACCAGCGTGATATCGGCCACACCATCATGACGGCGTTGCATGAGCTGTTCAATCCGCTGCTTTATATCCGGTATCGCTTCACTGCTCTGGCTTTCAATAAATACCCGGAACAAGCCTGGCTGGTTAAACAAAACTTGTGCGCTGGCGACCGGGATCAGCATCAGGTCGTTCATATCCATCCCCATCGCCTGGCCTTTGCTGTCCAGAATTCCGATCACCCGAAAGCGCCGGTCACCTGCTTTTAGCCACTGCCCCAGCGCCGGTGAATTGCCAAACAGCTCCCGTTTTAATGTGCTGCCGATCACCGCAACCGGGCTGGCGGTGTCCAGATTGAGTTGCGGCAGAATTTGCCCTTGTTGAGTTTGCAACTGGCGGATCCGAAAATAGTCGCTATTGGTCCCTGCAACGACCACTTCACGCTGGCGAGCGTTAAAGCGCACTTCGGCCATACCGACCAGCATTGGTGCAACGGCACTGACACCAGGCAAGCGGCTGATAGCGTCGGCATCGTCCAGAGTGATATCACGGGGGGCCTCACCGGTCAGTGGTGGCATTCCGCCGCTGGTTTCCTTTTTGCCCGGTAACATGATTAAGGTTTGGTTACCCAGCAGCGAAAACTGGCTCAATACATAAGCCTTTGCACCTTCGCCCAGGCCGGTGAGCAGGTTCACTGCCGCGACACCGATGGCCAGCGCCAGCAAAATCATCAGGCTACGAAAGCGGTGGCGCAGGATCAGCTGCAGATTAAACCGGAGCAGATCAGTGGTGCGCATCGTCAGCTCCTGCCGGCTGCGGCACATTCGTCGCTGACAATACGGCCATCCACCATCCGGATACGCCTGCTGGCCCGTTGGCCCAAGGTGTTGTCATGCGTAACTATCAGTAAGGTAATGCCCTGCTGATTTAGCTGTTCCAGGATGTTAACGACGTCGTTGCCGGATTGAGTATCCAGATTACCGGTGGGTTCATCGGCCAGCAGCAGGCGCGGCTGCATAATCATGGATCGGCCAATGGCAACCCTTTGGCGTTGGCCGCCGGACAGTTGGTTCGGCAAATGATCAGCTCTTGGCGTCAGACCAAGCTGCTCCAGGATTGTATCCACTTTTTTCCGGCGAAGTGCAGGGGCCATTCCAGCCAATACCAGCGGCAGTTCGATATTTTCCCGCGCATTGAGCCGGCCTACCAGGTGATACGACTGAAATACAAAGCCAATATGGGTCTGGCGATATTGCGCGCGTGCTGATTCTTTGAGCAAAGTGGTATCAGTACCCTCGAGAATATATTGGCCACTGTCAGGCACATCCAGCAGACCTAAGACATTCAGTAATGTCGATTTGCCAGAGCCGGATGGCCCCATCACTGACAGGTATTCACCGGCATTGAGACTCAGGTTAATGTCATCCAAAGCATGCACGACCTGATCACCCAGCATAAAAGTGCGGCTCAGGCCGCGCAGCTCAATCATCGCGCGGTTCAATCATGGGTTTGCTCCGCTTGACGCAGTGTGACCCGGGCGCCGGCTTCCACTCCTTTGGTATCCAGGCTCAGCACCACTTGCTCTTTGGCTTTTACACCGCTGTTGATTTGGGTCCAACGCCAGTTACTAATGCCCGTATTGACGGTGCGCTGTTGCAGGATATTATCCGGGCCGACAACCAGAACCTGATCCTGCGCAAAAATGGCCTCGGTGGGCAAGCGAAGGCTGTTGTTTTGTTGCTTCAGAATAATTTCTATGTCGGCACTGTAGCCAATCAGCAATAAAATATTGTCCGGCAGCTGATTAATGCTCGCTTCCACATCAACTGTTCGCGCTTGTTTCTCATAATCCTGGACATAGGGGGCGATACGGCTAATGGTCGCTTCAAAGCTCTGTTGCCGATAAGCATCAAGTGTAATGCGTGCGGGCATGCCAACTCGAATACTGGCAGCATCCACTTCGTCAATCGGTGCGCGCACATACAGGCAATCATCGGCAATTAAATCAATCGCTGGTGGTGTGGGGATCCCGGGTGGTGAAGGCGTAACGAATTCTCCCACTTCGCCATTAATCTCGGCAACGACACCGGCAAAAGGTGCCAGTAAACGGGTTTGGCTTAAAAGTGCCTGTTGCAACGCCAGCTGAGCCCGCGCGACGCTGATTTCTGCCCCAGCGCGCTGGCAACTGTGCCGGGCCAGTTCAGCGGTGGTGATCGCCAGATCCAACGCCTCGTCCGACAGCAGCTGTTGCGCCGCCATGCTTCGGGCCCTTCGGGCTTCACGTTCAGCGCGGGCGGCATTGTCACATTGTCCGCTTTCAGCCAGTTGTGCCACCTGCTGCTGGGCTTCGGCCTGCAACTGCCTGGCCTGTTGATCCAAATCCCACAGTGACATCAACAACTGCCCCTTGGTCACCCGATCGCCATTTTTTACATGCAGTGCCGCGACGGTGCCACCACCAGTCAGCGATAACCTTGAACGCTGGCAAGCACGTACAGTGCCGGCACGGGTATTAGCCACCAGTTGTGCGACAGGTCCCTCACTCACTGCGACCACACTTACCGAAACCGGTAGTTCAGGTTTAAACAGATACCACAAACCGACACCAACAGTAGTGGCCAGTAGTAGCAGTGGCAGTTTTTTCATGAGCCATCCTTTTGCAATACGCTACCTAATAGTTGCTAAGTCTAGTTCTGCCACCTAACAACCGATCGAATACAGATCAAAAACATGGTCGAAATTTGCGGTGCTGTTCATCCTCTGGCGAGCTGGTCGTGGCAAAAAGATCATTGGATTTAGCTACGAACTCACGGTAGTTAATCTAACTTCAGCAAACCGCCTGCTTCGACAGGAGCTGCCATTCGTACCGGTGGCAGCTGGTCCTAATGACTCCCACAACATTTTTTATATTTACGGCCACTGCCACAAGGGCATGGATCGTTGCGACCGGTCTTTTGTTCGTCACGACGCACGGGCGGTTGTGGTACTGGCTGCTGCGGTGGTGGCGAAGGCGGTTGGATCTTAAATTTGGTGAGATCGCAGGCACTTTCCAGCAGCTCTTCGAACGGCATAGCGATACTGGCAAAAATTCGCGGGTCAATGGACACCGGCACTCTGTTGCTGGTTAGCTGTGCCGGGTTTTTCCCAAATTCTTTTGCCCGCTGTTTTAACCAATACAACTGCACCTGGCAGACGGTGTCTTCAAAATACCGGCAAAGTAGCTCCTGTGTGCGCGCTGGAAAGGAGGCAAAAGTTTTCAGTAAATCCGGCCCCCGCAAAGCCACCATCAGCATGGGTTGCAAGCGGCTTTGCAGCGCTTCCGGTAACCTCAGCCACGGCTTGGGGTCAATGGTCATCGCCAGCGTAAAACCATAACAAAAGGCGACAAAATCAATGTTGTGCTGTTTATCTCTTAACCAAAGCCCGCAGTAGGCCTGCTGATTTTCCATCAACAAATCCGCGTTGCAATTGAGCATTTTGATGCAGGATTTTACACCTCTCCCAATCTCTGCTTCTGTGTGAAGCTCCGCATATGGGATCACCACCGGCAACCATCGTGATGGATGGATCATCGTGGGGCCTGAGGCAATTCCCGCCAATAATCCGTCCAGTTCTGCCAGATTCACAATGCCGCAGCTCTCATCCGCATTGATGAAAAAGTCCTGAAAATTTAACACGTCTGTTGAACTAAACCCTGCACGGGTGAATTTTTCGAAGTTGTGATAGTTGCCAACCAGAGCCAGCTGCAACTGTGTCTGCTGATAGTTCTGATTGGCTTTTTCGACCATTTGATCGTATTCACGCTGTTGCCACTGTTGTTGCTGAGCATCCGTCAGCGCCGCAAACTGGCGGCCATAACGCTCTATGAACGCCTGAGACGCCGTTGCCGGGCGGCCATCGGCAAACGTCGCACGGGAAGGCAGCATCGCACCGGCATTTAGTTTTTGATGAAATAACAGTTGGCCGTCATGAGCCTGCAGATATTCATTTAAAAAACCATCTTTGAGCAACTGGGTGACCTGATTAATTTGTCCTTGTGCGCTGCGTTCACTGCGTTGATGCCAACGCACATCAGCGGCTTTTGTATGACTGATGCATGGCTGCAGCTGGATATTGAGCTTTGGCAAATAACGATCAAATGCCGCCTTTAACACCGCGTGGAGTTGCAGCTCTAGTGCGTCCAGAAAACCCTGACAGTCGCCTTTACGAACACCGGAAATGACGACCACATAGCGGGTATGCAATTCCATCACAATCAGCTGTTTTTTACCGTCAATGCTGACTTGATGCACCAGAAACTGCTGGAAAAACCAAGGTTCAGCGCTGATTTCGGTCTGGAGCGTGGCATCATCGCCGTAATTTTTGGCGGGTGCGGCCGTAAGTGGACTTCGGGTAACGCCCTGGCGCAGGGTAGAAAAAAATTCAGCAGCATCTTTGCTGCAGTTAATCACAATCACGTTGTTCATAGAGAGCCCAGATGTTCGTTAAAATCAAAATTCAGCATAAGCATAAATCAGATTGCCGGTGTTGTCGTCAATTGTAATAAAAATGTTAAAAGTCTCCTGTGATACTTCTGCAAAATATTTGCCGACCAAGCCGAATGCCAATCAGTAATTGGCGGGTTCTGCTCAATGAGTGTCTATTTCCTATACAGCATAAATATTCATTTTCCATAATTAAGGAACGAATTCAAGTGGTTGATCTGCTGGCATACAACTTGCCATGTCAGGTTGGACTGAAGTTTTCAGCCTGAATAATTCAACTAAACATGGAGTGTGAAATGCGTAAACTTATGATTGCCTCGGTACTTGCTGCTGCTCTGTCGCCTCTGAGCGCTACCGCAGGCCTCGTCACCAGCTGGGAATATTTCGCCGGTTCGGATTGGGATAGTCCGGTAGTATTTAGTGGTGGGAATGGTACTACTGTGGTCGAAGATAAAATCATAAGCTGGGGTGCTACAGGTGGCAACTATGAAGGTGGCGGCTCACTGAATCGCAGTGCGTTAGTGCTTGATAAGATGGCCAATACCGCTTTTGCCACCACCGGCGATACCGCAGCCGCTTTAACCAACAGTATTACCCACCACAACAACGTGCTAAATGCTGGTTTTCAGACGCTGCAAAGCGCCGTTTTGCGTACCTCATTAACCTTAAAACCATTCGCACCAGAAATGGGACCGACCTTTCCGGCCAAAGTTTTAAACTTTGATATCCGCTTCAAAGAGACGCCTAACAATGGCTCGAACACAAACTGTGGTTTTGTCAGCGTTAGTTCCTGTGATGACATTTTTGTCATTATCAACCAGGATGATTTAGTCACCTCGTTTGTCTACGACGGTTTTAAATACACCATCAATCTGATTGAAACCACCCAGTCACTGAACTTATTAAGTGCAGCAGCTTGCGCGGTTGCAGGTGCGCAAGCGGGTTGTCTCGGTTTTCAGACCATTGAAGGCCAGGCAAACAAAGCGCAATTTGGCTTTTTAATTGACGCAGAACAGTTGGATGTCTCTGCACCAGGTACAATTGGGGTGTTTGCGTTAGGCTTGCTTGGCATGGGTTTAACGGCCCGCCGCCGTCAGCAGCAATTGGGCTGAGTACTGAGCCAAGAACCTGCAAGTTCGGTATCCATATCTGCCAGTAAAGTAGCCTGCTCCTTTGAACAAACCCCGCATCTATCGCGGGGTTATTCTTAGGTGCAGATTGACGCTTCAGTCGTTATGACCGTTTTAAATAACAACGCATTTGCGTCAACAGCTCTGCTGGCGGGGTGTCTTTCACATCGTTTAGATATTCTTCAAACGGCGGAAAATCCGCGAGCTCTTCGCCACTTTGTGGTAGCCACTGGCCAAACAGCCAATTGTAGGGTTGCTCCAGCTGCGCGTAATCGCCCTGGAATAACAAACTGACAGTGGTCCCTTGTGGCAAGTCTAGATATTGCAGCTGCCCGGCGCCGGGTTGCGTTGGATCTAACCGAGTTGCCGTTGGCACACTGACACAGGCCAGCGCACGTAGGTCTTTGGCCGGTACTGTTAACGGATCGTCGTAATACAAGCCAAAAAACCGGCTCTGTGCATCGAGTAAACCGGCTTCACCGGCCAGCATCGCCAGTTTGTCAAAGGTCTGGCCGATGCCAAGGTAGTCACCCTGATGAGGTAAACCAACCAACGACACGCTGGCAAAAGGTTGAATTTCAATTGGATAGGCCTGGACATCAGGCTGAGCACTGGGTTGTAACATCATGTTTTTAAACTCCTTAACGCTGGCGGCAGTCGTCTGTTGAAAACGGTGCTGTTGCTTGTACTGCTGCGGACTGACGCCATATTGTTTGCGAAAAGCCCGGCTCAGCGCTTCCGCACTGCTGTAGCGTAGCTGGCGTGCTATCTGCAACAGCGATAATTCACTGCGTAACAGCTGCCCTGCTGCCGATTGCAGCCGTAGCCGCCGGACGGTCATGTTGACCGGTTCTTCTGCCAACAAACGGTAGATGCGATGAAAATGCCATGGCGACATCCAGGCTTGCTCTGCCAACTGCTCCAAGGTTAAGTCTTCACTAAGATGCTGATAAATATAATCAATTACCCGCTGCAATCGCTGCTGATACTGCATCGACGTTTGTACTTTCATTGGTATCCTAACTCCTGACATTACACAGTTCCTGTTCCGCACCCATCGTGTTCCACCTGCTGGTTTCGACCGGTTGTTGCACTTTAGCGCAGCACTACCTGACATTGTTTGCGGACTTTTTCGACCTAATTGTACCCAATGTGCCGGGATCCGCTTGATCTTGTAAAAGACTAGCGGTATGGTTAACAGCATACTATGTATTGCAAAGTATGATGAGTTTCTAAATCTCTTTCATGAAGAAACGGGCTGCCAATGACCACAGATGACAAAACACAGGAAAAATGGGAAGTGCAACTGCGCAAAGGCTCACTGGAACTGGTGATCCTGGCGGCGCTGCAACACCGCACTTTATATGGGCTGGAACTACTGAAGGTACTGCAAAGTTTTAAGTCCACCGCGATCACCGAAGGCACGTTGTATCCATTGCTTGACCGCTTAAAGCGCGAGCAATTGCTGGATGCGCAGTGGGTACAAGAAGGCGAAATCCGGCCACGCAAATACTACAGCCTTACCGCTGCCGGTTTAACCAAGCTTGGCGATTTAACCAGCTTGTGGCGTCAGTCGGTGCAGGATATCGAATACTTACTGGCTCATCCGGGGCCGGATCCAATCAAAGTCACAGGAGCCTGAGATGGAACAACAACAAATGATTCACCAGTATCTCAATACCTTGCAGCGTTACCTGGCAAGGCTGAGCCCGGCTGAAGCGAAAGAAGTGATCCGGGAAATCGAAAGCCATATTTTTGATTTAATCGAGCAGCGCGAAGCGGCCGGGCAACAAGCCGATGCAGCAACCATTTTGCAGGGTTTTGGCGAACCACGGCAATTGGCCGAGCAATATGTGGCGCATATGACGGACGGAGCGCCGCCGCCGCTGGGCTTTCGGGCCATTCAGCGGGTGAAACATGGCGTGACCGCTAGTTTGTATTACGGCATGGCGGTATTTGGGTTTATGACCTCGTTTTGCTTACTGTTTCTGGCCGGTGCCAAGCTCATTACACCCGATGCCGTGGGTGTGTGGGCGATGTCAGAAGGCAACAGCCTGACCATCGCTTTTCTGGCCGAGCCATTCCCGCCAGAACAGGAACTGCTTGGTATGGCGCTGGTGCCGGTGGCAAGCGTACTTGGCTTGACCGTGATGTGGCTGACCCGCCGCATCCTGGCCGTGCTAAAACATCATCTTTAACCTTGAACTGGCAGCGGTAAAGCAGCTGCCACGGAGTTGTCTGATGCGCTTGATCCTGACCAATCTGAAACACTTTTTCAGTACTTTATTACTGCTCACTTTGCTGGCGCTGGCAGCGGCCAGTTATTTTGGGGTGGATGTTGATTACGGCGATGATATGCGGGCGTATAAAGTCGGCGAAGAAGGCCCGCATGTGTTTTATCAGGGCGATCAGTTGCTGGTGCAGCATATTCGTGGTGATGGCAAAACCGGCTTTTTTGTTGAGCAGCAGACGGTTGCTGTCGGACAGCAAATAAAAACCCAAGTTTATTTTCCGCTGGAAGATCAAACCTTTGCGCTTGATGTGTCCAGTCAGTTCCGTACACCGGCGGTGACTTACCAAGATGCCGAGCCGATGCTGGTGTTGTCCGATTTTGAAAGCTCATTCAAAGCATTCCGTGATTTTTTGATTGCCCATCAGGTGATCGATACCCACCTGAACTGGACATTTGGCCGTGGGCATTTAGTACTGGTGGGCGATTTTGTCGACCGCGACGTGTCCACAACGCAGTTGTTATGGCTGATTTATCAATTGGAACAACGGGCCGCTGCCGCTGGCGGTCATGTCCATTTTATTCTCGGAAATCATGAGATTAAGAATTTGCAGGGCGATTTTCAAAGTGCCGCCAAAAAGTATTTGTTTGTGGCAACTGTGCTTGGCCAGTCACAAGCAGCTTTGTTTGGTGACAATGCTTTGCTTGGCCGTTGGTTAGCCAGCAAAAATAGCCTGGAGCTGATTAACGATCATTTGTTTGTGCATGGCGGTTTGCACCCAAAGCTGGCGACCATCGATTTAAATTTGCAGCAACTGAATGACCAAATTAGGGCACATTACCGTGAGGGTTACTATCCAAAGCCAGCCCAAGGCGACGAAGAATATTTGTTATCGACCCGGCTTGGGCCGTCCTGGTATCGCGGATATTTTGAAGACGGGCTAACCCAGGCTGAGGTCGAAGCGCCGCTGCAAAAGTTCGGTGCTAAAGCGGTGGTGGTGGGGCACACGCCACAATGGCGAGTCAAAAAGCTATATCAGGGCAAAGTGTTAGCGATTGGCGTGAAACACCCGCTCGATTATCGTGGCAGCATTCCACCCCGCAGTTCGGAAGGTTTGTTGATCCACGAAGGTCACTACTATCGGTTAACTGCCGACGGCGATCGGCATCAGTTGTAGATAAAAACCAACCGCAGGAAAATTCAGCCGTTTGTGGCTACAGTAAATAACCGACCAACATTTATTATGCTGTGACAGCGCGCTGCAAGCTTTGTTGCTGTGTCGCAGCCGGTGAGGTCATCATGCTGCTCCTGAGCCGCTTTTGCCTGATATTGTTACTGGGATTTGCTGCCACAGGGAATAGCATGGCCAATCAGATGTGGTTGCTGTTGAATAATAACAGCGACAGCAGAGATGGCCGCGGTGATGTTGATATCCAAATACTGGGTCTGCTACAACAAGTGGCCGCGCCAGATCTGCGTATCGAGCCCCTTCGCCTTGGCGATGCCCGCAGCTGGTTGCTGTTGCGCCAGCAACCTAATTATTGCGCGCTGAGTAAAATCTGGACCAAAGATAGGTCAGAATTCTTGCATTATTCGGCAAGGCCGACTTCGGTTTATCCGCCGTTGATGCTGATTAGCGACCGCCACCTGGGCACTGAACCCATTGATTTTCAAAACCTGCTGCAACAGTTCCCGAAACTAAAAATTGGTCTGGTACAGGGTCGCAGTTATGGTGAACAGCTGGATGTGTTGATCCAGCAATTTCCAAACAATTTCTACCAGCGGGGTGGTGAATATGCCGCCGAAACTTTATTGCAAATGCTGAGTAAACATCGACTTGACGCACTGGTGGAATTTGCCGCGACAGTGCGAAGTCATGAACAACATGTGCCGCAATCAAGGCAGTTTGTCCGGCATCAATTGTTATATCAACCTGTGATCAAAGGGTATTTGGTGTGCCATAAAAGTCCTCAGGGTCAGCTGCTTATTGACCAGATAAATCTGAAAATGCAACTGCCACACTATCGGAATACCGTAGTCAGATTGCACCAGAATTATTTTAATGCCGAAGACTTCGCGTTGATCCGCAACGATTTACAACAAATTTTTGAACCAGATGTCGAGGGCGAAAGGCCATAACCTGTTCAAACGCCGGTACTGGCAGGGCTATTTGTCCTTCTTTACTATCAATGCGTAGCTGGACTATCAATGCATAGCTGGACAATCAATGCATAGCTGGCGAATTTTGCCACTGACCATCGTGCAAAAACCCTAGCTGGCGCACGCCGGACAATATAGTAGTTGCTGGCAGATACGCTATGGCGGATGGATTTTGTTGCACCTGCTGCAAAATACTATCGGGCGTGGCAAATTGCAGGTTACTGGCATTCCCGGTAAATACCAGCCGTGACCAGTACGACTGATATTGATGCGCGGTCAGATTCAGTAGTTCCAGGCAAAATTGTTGATGTTCGGTTGAAGTACGTGGCAAATGCAATAACGTCGCTGCTTTACCGTCAGCAAAAGCGGCGGTTTTTTTCAGGTAAAGCTGCAGCAGCAATTGCTGGGTGAACGTACTTTGGTTGTCTTTGTGGACCACCACCACAAAGTCGGCAGCATACAACGGCATGGTCAGTAACAACGACCAGCAGCTCAGCCAAAGGCGCAGCAGGCGGCGGATGCGTTTAGAATACAAAATCCACCCCCAGTGAAAAACCTTTAAACCGGCCGACGTTTTCAAGCTGGTGTTTGCCTTGAAAGATGTCGGCTTTTAATGCGACCCCGGGCTGCAAATCATACCGCAGGGACAGCACCTGCATCCGGTACGAATTGTTATTGACGTTTCTTGAGAGTTTAAAGCCGATTTCGCGCAATTCTGGTGCTGTAACTTGCCGCAACCATTGCACATTTTCCGGATTTTCTTCTAGCTTTTCGTGATGTAGCGTCACAATAACCTGATCAAAACGATAGGATAATGCCAGATACTCCGCGGTATTCATCACATCTGCGCTATCGGTGATGCCATAACGGGAACGTTCCGCTTCCAGTTTCCATGACTGATGCTGCCAGCGTAATCCCCAAAAAGTATATTCGGCGTCTTTGTTAAAATTAAGTGCCGCCATAAATTGTTGTTGCGCTTCCAAGCTCGTTGCGGACGCCTGCACCAGCGGCCATAACGGCTCCAGCAACTGTGTGTTCAGTTGAACAGCATCAATGTCCGCGCGTACCCCACCGGCGAACAACTGCAATTGTTGATAGGCCAATTCAAGGCGCAGGTTCTTCATTTGATGCAGCTTAATTGGGATACCGTCAGAACCCTGGTTTTTAAATACATTGCCACTAAATTCAGTGAGTTGCAGCGTGTACTTTAGATTGAAATCCTGGTAAATCTGCTGTCCTTCAAAGGCCACACCATCGGCGACTTCGAAGTCAAAACGGTAATACATCGCTTTGGGCAATCGGGAATAATCGTGGCTATAGCCGACATACTGAATATCCGATTGGGCAAACAATGGCACCGCCAGTCGGCCGAATTTGAGTTGATGATCAGGATCAAGTTGATAGCGGACAAAAGCCAGGCTGACGTCTGGGTCATAGTCTTCCACCGCTTTGCTGAGTAGTTGCAGGGTGTAACTCAGATCCGCACTGCTTTCAGTCTGCAGTTGTAATCCAAACAAGGTATCGTCGGCGAAACTAAAGCCATCATCGTTATAAAACTCTACTAACTGCGGATTGTCTTTGGACGGCAGTAATTTCCCAAGCCGCACCGACCCGAAACCATTGATCGACACCGGTTGCTGCGCTTGTGCCGACAGCAACAACGCACAGCCGGTAACCAACATGCAGAACAGAACTTTAAGCCGGAATTTGAATTTCAAAGCGCGTTCCCTCCTGCTCACGACTATAAACGCTGATGTGCCCATGTAAATTCGAGCGCACAATGCGATGCACAATCGCCAGGCCTAAACCACTGGTTCCGGTGCCAAGTTGGGTGGTGTAAAAAGGGTCAAACACATGTTTTTGTTGTTCAGGTTCAATGCCATGGCCACCGTCGCTGCAAGCAAGAATCACCTGCTGGTCTTGCCGGTACAGTTCAACCCGGCAAAAACCACTTTCACCCTGCGGATAGGCATGCTGAATCACATTCGACACCAGCGCGGACATCAGTTGATGGAATAAACCCGGCATGCCAATCAGCTTGATGTCAGGTTGCAACTGTGACTGTAATTTAATCTGGGCATTGCTCAATTGCGGTTGCAGGCTTTGCAATACTTCAGCTAAATAGGCGGATAAATCGAAGCTGCGCTCAGCTTCGGTACTTTGCTCTTTTGCTAAAAGTTTAAAGTTGGTGACCAGTTGCGATGCCCGGTCGGCGTTGTGCGTGATGAGTTCCGCCGCTTCGAGTAATGATCCTATATTGTCCTGCAACACCTGTTTCGTCAGTTTGCTGGCTGTCATATCCTGATGAATGCGGTGCAGTTGTTCATGCATACAGGTAATGCTGGTGACAATGATGCCGAGCGGGGTATTCACTTCATGCGCCACACCGGACACCAGCGCGCCTAATGAAGCTTGTTTTTCTGATTGCAACAAGGCTTCCTGGGTTTGTTTCAGATGTTGCAGTGCCTGTTCGGTTTTTTCCTTCGCGGCAATCAACGCCGTTCTGGACTGCAAAATTTGCTGCATATCGCCGGACAACCGGTCCGACAACGCCACCATACCCGCTGCTACTTCTTCAAATTCGTCGTGCAGACCAAGCAACGGGTTTTGCACGGTGTCAGATTTATTTTCAATCGCCTCCAGCAGCGCGTGATGCAATTTACACAACGGCCGCAGCACCAGAAAATGCAGGGTAAAGGTCAGGCCTATTGCCAGCAACACCAGCATAATCAGCAGCTCGGTAAACTGACGCTGCAGGCTCTGCCGTAGTTCCTGATGGATATAGTCAATATTATCAATCAGCTGCAGCTGACCAATTTGTTCGTTGTTGCCGGCAATCGTCAGAAACAATGGCTGACTACTGCGCGCCGTGGTGGCTGGCGGGTTGCCGGACGTGCGGGGTAAGGTCAGCTGATTTTGTTGCATATCGCTGACTGTGATGGCGCTGATTGCTGGATCATTCAGATAAGGCTGTAACAATACTTCCAAGGACCCAGGGTTAAAGTTCCAGACATCAATCGCGATGGTCTGGCCAATGGTGATTTGCAATTGCTGCAGATGTAGCTGATGCGCTTGTTGCAGTTTTTTCGAGTTGGTCACCCAATAAAAACCTGACATCAGTAACTGACAACTGACCAGGATCACTGTAATCACCACCAGCAATTTGCCGGTTAGTTTTAGTCTGAAACCTGGGGTTATAATCGCTGCCATGCTGCAAAAGGCTCCTTGAACATAGAATATGACCATGGATACCCAAAATCATTGAAGATGCGGGTAGGCGGCAAGTGATCGAGACTCCAGGAGCATAGTTGTTCTATGTGACTGGTGCGAGAGCACGTGGCCAACAACCCCGCAACTTCAAGGATGACGGGTATAAAACTTTATGTTGTTGTTCAGAAGGATAGCAGGGAAATTTTGGTAAGGAGTTGATGTGGGCGAAAGTTCAGGTGGAAAAAGCTGGCGAAAAACGGTGGCGATGAGGTTCATCGCCACCTGTGGAAAGTTCCGCTAACGGCGCGTTACGCCAGTGCCGGATAGTCGGTGTAACCTTCAGCGCCTGCGGCATAAAACAGTTCTTTACGTGGTGCATTTAATGCTGCATCAAGCGCCAACCGGCGTGGTAAGTCCGGATTGGCAATAAATGGCACACCAAACGCCACCGCATCTGCTTTGCCTTCAGCCAGCCATTGGTTCGCTTGCGCTTTGCTGAATTGCTCGTTGGCAATTACCACGCCACCAAATTGTTGTTTCAGCATCGGTGTTAAGCTGTTATCCGCCGCATGTTCGCGGGTGGAAATAAAGGCAATGTTGCGCGCACCAAGCTCACGGGCCACATAACCAAAAGTCGCAACCGGATTGCTGTCGCCCATATCGTGTGCGTCCATTCTTGGCGCTAAATGCACCGCCACCCGATCTTTACCCCAGACGTCGATACAAGCGTCCGTCACTTCCAGCATTAAGCGGGCGCGATTTTCCAGTGAACCACCGTAGTTATCGTTGCGCTGATTGGTGCTGTCTTGCAGGAACTGGTCAAGCAAATAACCGTTGGCTCCATGCACATGCACCCCGTCAAAACCGGCAGCTTTAGCATTAATCGCGCCTTGACGGTACGCGGCAACAACTTGCGCAATTTCATCCAGTGTCATAGCCCGTGGTGTTTCAAAATCTTTCATCGGCCGCAGTAAACTGACATGGCCGGCAGGTTTCACCGCACTGGGTGCCACCGGCTGTGCGCCATCTAAATAAAACGGGTCTGACACCCGGCCGACATGCCACAGTTGCAGAAAGATTAAGCCACCTTGCTGATGCACCGCTTCGGTCACGCCTTGCCAGCCAGCGACTTGTTCGTCCGACCAAATGCCCGGCGTATCCGGATAACCCACACCCATTGGTGTCACTGAAGTGGCTTCAGTTAAAATCAGTCCGGCCGTGGCGCGCTGGCGGTAATAGTCGGCCATCAGTGCATTCGGCACCCGGCCAGCACTGGCGCGACAGCGGGTTAGTGGCGCCATAATAATGCGGTTTTTTGCGGTTAAATCGCCCAGTTGAATGGGATCAAATAAATTCACTGTGTTCATCATTTCAGTACTCAACATTAGGTGGTTTAAACCCGGCTAAAGTTGCTGCTGCATTTGCTCTAAAAACGCTTGCACCGCAGCTTCATTGCGGGAGAAAAAATTCCATTGCCCGACTTTTTTGCTGCTGATAAAACCAGCGCGTTGCAAAATCGCCAGATGGTTCGAAACAGTGGACTGGGACAGTCCGGTTTTTTGATCAATTTTGCCGGCACAGACGCCAAACGTCAGCGGGTGCTCCTGATCGGCAAAGTACAGGTCCGGCTGTTTCAGCCAGTTCAGGATGTCGCGCCGGATAGGGTGCGACAGCGCTTTAATCATTTCGTCCAGTTCGTTATTACTCATCGGTTATGTACTCAGTTTGGGCCCAAACTCAACATATCTTTACATCGCGATTAATCGAAATGTATATCGTTAATTGGCGATATTCAAGGGCTGATTGATATTTACTTATTAAGTTTATGTTTTTCATCAATAATTAAATGGCTGTCTAAGTTGTTCTATGCAGCAGCGCCGGCAATTCAAACAACGAAGTTATCTGATAAGTGGGCGAAATGCCGGCGGGCAGTGGCTGTGCTGTGGTGTTTAGCCAGCAGCTGTGGATCCCGGCGTTTTGGGCACCAAGCACATCCGAATGTGGATTATCACCGACCATCAGCATCCTTGATTTATCCGGCTCACCCAGCTGGCGAAAAGCATGTTGGAAAATTTTCGGGTTCGGTTTGGCGACACCAACTTGCTCGGAAATCACCAGCAGGTCGAATAAATCCGCTACACCACAATGTTCCAATCTGGCTTGCTGCATCGCGGTAAAACCATTGGTGATCAAACCTAGCTGCGCTTTGCCTTTGAGAAAATCCAGCAATTCGCGCGCGCCAGGCTGCAAAGTGCAGATAGTCGCCATGGTCTGTAGGAATTCATGGTTCAGCTGTAAAGCACTGACGCCAAGCGTTTCGGCATAAAGCTCAAACCGGCGTTGTTGTAAATCGGTGGCGCTGATCTGCCCATCCTGATATTGCTGCCACAGTGGCATATTGACCCGTTGATAACGCTGGAATTCATCTTGGTCAAACGGCAACTGATAACGGCCGAACATCTGTTGTAAGCCACTAAAAGCGTCAAAATGAAACAAGGTGTCATCGGCATCAAACAATATGTGGTCGTACTTCAGCATGGGTTCTCCGGCATAGGGGCAAACTTATCTATCGATATATAAGTTCAGGCCGGCATTATGCCAGAAAGGGGGTGGCGATGGGCTTGAGATGGGGTCAGAAGTTGCTACACTGCACTGAGTTTTTAATGGAGGAAACGATGAAGAAAAGTAAAGCTAAAGCGCAACAGGGTGCTGTTGAGCATGGCCGTGGCACCATTTGCCACAACGCGTTAGAAGCGTTAGTCACCAGTGTGCTGTTTAGAAGCAAGGTGGAAAAACCGAAAAAAGGCAAAGGCGCTTATAGCCGCAAACAAAACCGTCAGGGGCACTTACAGGGTGCCCCTGATGCATTTTGGGGTGTTGGAATTTGTAACGCAGCCTGAAATTCCCAATTTTATGGTAGTGTGAATCAACCATCATTCGATAGAAGATTTGAATCGCATGTCTTTACCTGACCAAATAAATTACCTCGAATTGCCAAGCCTGGACCCACAAGCCAGTAAAGACTTTTTCACCGCGCTGTTTGGCTGGCAGTTTGTCGATTATGGCCCGGACTATATCGCGTTTTTTGGTGCTGGTATCGATGGTGGTTTTTACCGCTCGAACATAGTCGCCACACCAGCACAAGGCGGCAGTCTGGTGGTGCTAAAAAGCGCCAATCTGGCACAAAGCCTGGCTGAAGTGACGGCGATCGGGGCGACTATCGTCAAACCTGTGTTTAGTTTCCCCGGTGGTCAGCGCTTTGAATTCCTGGAGCCCGGCGGCAATCAACTGGCGATTTGGGCGGAGTGACCCATGGCAGTTCCCGTGATGCCAGTTCCTGTGAGTTTAGGTTCAGGGTCGAAGGTTCAGTTGCAACTAGTCCGGGCTTTTACCGATCAGCCGCAAGGCGGCAATCCGGCCGGCGTGATTTGCTTTACACAGTTCCCTTCACAAGCGCAGTTACAACAGCTTGCACAACAAGCTAAACAGCCGGTGACATCGATGATAGCGCCGACCGAAGGTGGTTATCAGATCCGCTGGTTTACCCCGCAGCAGGAGATTAACCTGTGCGGTCACGGTACTTTAGCCGCCGCCGCAGTGCTATTTTGTGCTGATCCATCTTTAGCGCTGCTGCAGTTTTTCAGTCAACATGGCGACATCTCAGTACACAAGGCTGGCGTAGGCTATAGCCTGTGTTTACCGTTATTTAAGCTAAAAGCAGTTGCTGTGGATGAACTGCCGACTGCAATTACCCAAGGCCAGACAGTCGCGGCTGCCGGTGGTCGAGATCTCATTCTGGAATTAGCGTCAAAGCAGCAGGTAATTGATTATCAGCCAGATTTTTCTGCCATCCGGCAATTGCCCTGGCATGCGCTGCTGGTGACAGCGGTTGACGACACGGCCACCAATCCTTGTTATGTGCTGCGTTATTTTGCCCCTTCGATTGGTATCGACGAAGATCCGGCGACCGGTTCGGCGCATTGTTCGTTATTGCCTTATTGGCAGGCGAAATATCCGGATCTACAAGGGAAGTGGCAGGCGTTGCAATGTTCAGCCGAGGGCGGCGAATTTATGGTGCGCCGGGTGGGCGATCAACTGGAACTGACCAGTCAGGCGGTGCTTGTTTCTGCAAAGTGGCTGGATGAAGCGGCGCTCTAACTAACCAGTAAAATCCGGCCTTTACTTGCTCAAAGCGGCGGCTCGCCTTAAACTTTGGCCACTTTTTCCCGCACAGGTGCCCTGACAGTGACTGACGCTGCTTCGTTATTTCGTTTAAACAAATTTATCAGTGACACCGGATTTTGTTCACGGCGTGAAGCCGACAAGCTGATTGAGTCGGGCCAGGTCAAAGTGAATGGCCAGGTGGCGCTGGTCGGCACCAAAGTTTCCGCCGACGACAACGTCGAAGTTGCCGGTAAACCGCTGAAAAACAAACCACGCCGGGTTTATCTGGCGTATCACAAACCGGTGGGCATCACTTGTACTACTGAGTTGCAAATCAAAGGCAATATTGTCGACGCGGTGAAATATCCGGAGCGGATTTTTCCGATTGGCCGCTTGGATAAAGAATCCGAAGGACTGATTTTCCTGACCAACGATGGTGATATCGTCAATAAAATCCTGCGCGCCGGCAATGCGCACGACAAAGAATATGTAGTGACGGTCGATAAGCCCATCCACGATGGTTTTATTAAAAAAATGGCCGCTGGCGTGCCAATTCTGGAGACTGTGACTTTGCCTTGTCAGGTGACCCAAAAGTCCCGCCATACCTTTAATATCGTACTGCGTCAGGGGCTGAACCGGCAAATTCGCCGGATGACCGAATTCCTCGGTTTTAATGTCACCAAATTAAAGCGGGTGCGCATCATGAACGTGCGATTGGCGGGCTTAGCCGTTGGTCAGTGGCGGGAACTGACGGTGGAAGAAATGACCGCGCTGGAAACGATGCTGCTGACCTCCAGTAAAACTGAAGAAGCGTCAAAGTTAAGCGGCGCTTTGTTTAACCAGTTGCCGGATGAAGACTGAGTTAGCTGCAACGGCTTCGCTGGAACCATTCGATTGGCCGGGCGAGCAGCGGTTATTTCTGGGCATTCTGCCGGACGCAGCCAACGCCATGCAACTTGCGGCTTTGTTGCCGCACATCGCCGCACCAGCGAAACCGGTCGCGGCCAGCAACTTACATCTGACCCTGTTATTTCTGGGGCAAAGCAGCGCAGCTCAGGCCCAACAATTAACGGCTGCTTTAGCCACATTACCGTTACCGGCGTTTTCGGTGCTGTTAAATGCATGGTTGGTGTGGCCAAAACCTGCGGTGTTATGTCTGGCAGGCGAGGTGATTGATCCGGCATTGACTGAGCTTTATGTAAAGTTGCTGCAAGCCGCTGCTGCCAGTAGTTTTGCGCCACCGCAGCATGGTCTGAAACCCCATATCACGCTGGCGCGGCACTGCAATAGTAAACCCGAATTACCACCAATTAAGATCCGGTTACAGGCTAAGACTTTAGTGTTATTTCAGAGTGAATCAACGCCACAAGGGGTATGTTATCGTCCTCTGTGGCAACGGCCATTGCAGGAACATTTAGCAAATAGTTGATTTGAATTAGTTCCTTCGCGGCGTTGCAGACAATGCAACAGCCAAAGCTGCCGCATTGTCTTCAGCAGTTATGGCAGCATATAACTCAGATGTTGATGAAAACGCACGGTGAAATCCTGTTTTTCCGGCTGTAACCCAAGTTGCAGGGCCAGGCTCTGCATGCTTTGTTCTACCTGATTCATAAAACGGCCATAACCAAACTCGGTGTTGTCATCCTGACCCGCAATCAGCAGCAGGTGCGCCGTATCAACTAACTGTTCAGCCAGCCATTGGCTATAAACCTGAGCTTGTGGCGAGGTGGTGTCAAAACTCAGCATGGTCAGTTCCGGACTTTGCCGTGGTTTATCCAACTGACGGTTGCGCACCAAGGGTGTCGAGCCATCCGCGATAAAGGCCAGTCGCGTCAGATGATGTGCCGTGGCGCAGCTGACAAACATCCGTTCTAACTCCTGATACAAACCGGCATACCCAGCGTTGTTAGCTGGTAACAAGCGCTGCTTCAGTTCCCGGCACAGCGGTAAACTCACGGCGGCATAACTCATGGTGTGATGCTCAACCGGAACTGCGGTACCACGGGCAAGATAACGTGCTGGCAGTGAACGCAATTTGTAGCCGAAGCTACTGTCACAACCTTTAGCACGGGCAAATAAATCGTAGGATAAATGCTGATGGTCACGGATTTTAAACGGAATGTCAGCAAGCGGCAGCAACGCCTGAAACTCTTGCATCACGTGACGGACTGTTTGATGAAATTCAGCTGCTTTATTACGGATTTCATCCCCGGTTGCCAGACATAACAAACTGATTTTACGGGGCCGATAATGGCCGCTAGACCAGCAATGTTGTGCTTCGTGATAAGCCGGATTGTAGAAAAACAGCATCTGATCGGCGGTCTGAAAACAAAATGCTTCGGTGTGAAAACGCACCACCGGCATTTTATCATTGGCAATAAAATGCACATTGGTCAGTCCGGCGGCATCAGTCAGCTTAAAAAACTGCTGACTCAGGTGCTGGTAACAACTGGTGTCGTCGGCATAACAGGCAAAAAATGCCTGACTAAGCTGAAATTCGGCCAACATATATTGGCTGTCTTTGGCGGTATCAGGAATATAAACTTTATGCAAAGTGCTGAAGGCCATCATGGTTCCTTAATCAAGCTGATAACGCCTGCTATTCTATGTGGACTGTCAGTACCGGACTTTGTTCCAGCGCAAGTTTTTGGCGGTTGCAGTTGATGGCAATCTGTTGGTGCCGCAGCGGCAGAAATTTGTGAAATTGCGGTTTAAAAGAATCAAAATCTGCTGTAAAACATTAAGTTACTTTGAGTTGGATCTGTTTCGCAGTAAGCCTTGGTCTCAAAAGCGCTGGCATTGCGGTTGCGGCGTCAGTGATTCATCTTCAAACCGTCCACCTGAAGACAGTCCGCCATAACAGGAGTGATGATCTTGGATAAACAGCTATTTATGCAGCAGGCAAAAAATCAGTTTTTGCAGATTTTCCAAAAGAGCAAAGCCGGTCAGCCCGTCACGGTGGAGAAACATCGGGCAGAAGGGTTTTTGTACGCAGGTGAGTTGCTTGGACTCACCGATAAAAATGAGCTGCAACAGCTGATGGAACAAGCACATTTGGAAGTGTTTGGTTACCCGCTGCAAGACCGGGCAGCCGGTTATCAACAACAGCGCAAAGCGGCGTTATCGCAAGGGCAGTTTCAGTATTTTGATGAACCGGCGATTTCCCGCCGGTTCTGAAACTGCATTATTAAGTGTGCTCTAGTGTAATTTTAGCCGTGGCCGGATAATTTTATTGATCCGGCCAATCACCGAAATAACCATCGTGCGCCACCAGCCATGCAGCGCAACCTGGTGCATCCGGTACAGTGAAATATACGCCAGCCTGGCAATCCGGCCTTCAATCATCATGGCGCCACCCACCAGATTGCCCATTAAACTACCCACAGTACCAAAGCGGCTGAGCGAAATCAGCGAGCCATGGTCGTGATAGTGGTAGGCTTGCTGTGGTTTGCCCTGAATGGCGGCGATCAGGTTTTTCGCGACGACGCTGGCCATCTGATGCGCCGATTGCGCCCGTGGCGGTACCCATTTGTTATCCGGCAGCGGACAACCGGCACAATCCCCAATCACATAAATCTGGCTGTCACGGGTGGTTTGTAATGTTGGCAATACCAGTAGTTGGTTCATCCGATTATTTTCAAGGCCTGCCAAATCTTTTAAGAAATCAGGGGCTTTAATACCCGCAGCCCACACCATCAGTTCGGAAGATAAATGCTCATCCCCCAACTGCAAACCTTGTTCATCGGCGGCTGTTACTTTGGTGGAAACCCGCACATCCACACCAAGTTTGACCAGTTCTTTATGCGCTGCTGCTGCAATGCGTTCAGGCAGGGCTGGTAAAATCCGTGGGCCAGCCTCAATCACACTGATTTTTAGCCGGTCGCGTTTCATATCGCTAAAACCGTATAAATTCAGTTCCGCTGCGGCATGGTGTAACTCGGCTGCCAGTTCAACACCGGTAGCACCCGCGCCAACAATCGCGATGTTCAGATTATCCTTTGGATGCCCCGGTGAATTCAGTTTTAAATAAGCTTCCAATAAACGGCGATGAAAGCGGTTGGCTTGAACCGGGCTATCTAAAAAGATACAGTTTTCCGGCACGCCAGGTGTACCAAAGTGGTTAGAGACACTGCCAATCGCCAGCACCAGATAGTCGTAACTTAATCGGCGCTCAGATAAAATTTCTTCGCCATTTTCGTCAAACAGCGGCGCTAAGACCACTTGTCGTTGCTCCCTGTCCAGCCCAATCATGGTGCCAAGCTGAAAATCAAAACCATGAGCCCTGGCATGGGCGCGATAAGTTACCTGATCGATATCTACGTCCAGCGTGCCAGTTGCCACTTCATGTAGCAGTGGTTTCCAGATGTGGGTGGGATTGCGATCGACCAGGGTAATGTCGGCCTTGGCTTTGCTGCCAAGTTTGTTGCCTAAGCGGGTTGCCAGTTCCAGACCACCGGCGCCACCGCCGATAACAATGATTCTTGCGCGTGCCATCTGTTGTTACTCTTTTAAATTTCGAAGTCGGTAGTTTTCAAAGTTATACCCAAAATCATTGATGATTCGGCATGGCCACGGTGGAACCGCGGCAACTAAACGAGACTGGAGCGCCAGCCCGGCCCAGAGCATAGCAGTCTATGTGACTGGCCGCGCTGGCGTTCCAGTCGGACTGACGCTTCAGCGAGTGAAGGCGGCCAACAACCCTGAATCTTCAAGGATGACGGGTATAAAAAAAGCCGGCAACTAGGCCGGCTTTCGATTAACTATTTTTTTGCCGTTTCATCGAATCGAAGAACTCGTCATTCGTCTTGGTCATCTGCAAACGGTCAATCAGGAATTCCATACAGTCGGTTTCATCCATCGGGTGCAGGATTTTGCGTAAGATCCACATTTTTTGTAGTTCTTCCGAGGATGCCAGCAATTCTTCGCGACGGGTGCCTGAACGGTTAAAGTCGATGGCAGGGAATACACGACGCTCGGCAATTTTGCGCGAAAGGTGCAGTTCCATGTTACCGGTACCTTTAAACTCTTCGTAAATCACTTCGTCCATTTTCGAACCGGTATCGACCAGTGCGGTTGCGATAATGGTTAAGCTGCCACCTTCTTCCACGTTTCGTGCCGCACCAAAAAAGCGTTTTGGCTTGTGCAGTGCGTTGGCATCCACACCACCGGTCAGGACTTTGCCTGAACTTGGGATCACGGTGTTGTAAGCACGGGCTAAACGGGTGATGGAATCGAGCAGGATGATCACGTCTTTTTTGTGTTCAACTAAGCGTTTGGCTTTTTCAATCACCATTTCGGCGACTTGGACGTGACGGCTGGCTGGTTCGTCGAAGGTTGAAGCAACCACTTCGCCTTTCACCATTCGCTGCATCTCGGTGACTTCTTCCGGACGCTCGTCAATCAGCAATACCATCAACACACATTCAGGGTAGTTGGCGGCAATCGACTGCGCGATATTCTGCAACAGAATGGTTTTACCGGCTTTTGGCGGCGCAACAATCAGGCCACGCTGACCGCGGCCAATTGGCGAAGCTAAGTCGAGTACCCGGGCGGTAATATCTTCTTTACTGCCGTTACCACGTTCCATCCGCAGCCGTGAATTGGCATGCAGTGGCGTTAAGTTTTCAAACAGAATTTTGTTACGGGCTTGCTCAGGACGACCGAAGTTTACTTCATTGACTTTCAGCAGCGCAAAATAACGTTCGCCTTCTTTGGGCGGGCGAATAAGGCCGGAAATGCTGTCACCGGTCCGCAGGTTAAAGCGTCGGATCTGGCTTGGCGAGACGTAAATATCGTCTGGGCCAGCTAAATAAGAACTGTCAGAAGAACGCAGGAAGCCAAATCCGTCGGCCAGAATTTCGACGACACCGTCACCAAAAATCTCTTCGCCGTTTTTAGCGTGAGATTTCAAAATGGCGAAAATGATATCTTGCTTACGCAAACGGGCCATATTCTCCAGGCCCATGGTTTCGGCCAGATCAACCAGCTCGTTAATCGGCTTCAGCTTCAGTTCGGTTAAATGCATATTGATGGGTTCTTGTGTATCAAAACAGAAAGATAGCTTTTCGCTGAGCAATTGGTTTTCAGAAATGAATTAGTCAACGAGGAAGCGGGTTATTTGAGAAGTTGCTGAGCTACACCATAGCAGGATAACTTTTGGACGTCCAGCGGCAGTCAGAAAAAAGGCGTACAAAAATACGCCTCTTAAATACCTGTGATTCCGCGATTCGAATCAGATGTTTGAATCGAGGAATTCTTTTAACTGAGTTTTTGATAACGCGCCGACCTTCGTTGCTGCAACTTGACCGTTTTTGAATAACAGCAATGTTGGAATACCACGAATACCAAATTTCGGTGGGGTAGCCGGGTTGTGGTCGATATTTACTTTAGCAATGGTAACTTTACCAGCGTATTCCACTGCCACGTCGGCCAGGATTGGCGCGATCATTTTGCATGGACCACACCATTCAGCCCAGAAGTCTACCAACACAGGTGCTTCAGCTTTTAATACGTCAGCTTCAAAGCTGTCATCAGAAACCTGTAAAATATGTTCGCTCATTGTACTCTCCGATAGGGCTGAGATTCAGCTTGATGTTGGTACTCGCAAGCGGTTGCTTGTACCTTTGAAAAATCTGGTATCAATTTTATCCTGACTGTTCCTTATTGCAAGCGTAACGGTTATGCTAAGCCGGTATGAATAAAACACACCTCACTCAGCATAAATTCGCCGATTTTGCATTGGCACCTCAGGTTCTTGCCGCACTCGCTGCGCAAGGTTACTCCAATTGTACGCCGATCCAGGCACAGTGTTTACCACTGGCACTGGCCGGTAAAGATATCGCAGGTCAGGCACAGACCGGCACCGGGAAAACCCTGGCCTTTCTGACTGCCACTTTCCATTACCTGCTGACCCATGAACCACGAGGTTCAGGTCAACCACGTGCCATTATTATGGCTCCTACGCGTGAACTGGCGGTTCAGATCCATACTGACGCCATGTTATTGGCAAAACATTCTGGTCTGAAGCTTGCTCTGATTTATGGGGGCGAGGGTTACGATTCTCAACGGCAGTTATTAGAAAATGGCGCAGATATTTTAATTGGCACCACCGGCCGCTTAATTGACTATATGAAACAAGGCCTGTACGACCTGAAACAAATTCAGGTGGTGGTACTGGATGAAGCCGATCGGATGTTCGATTTGGGCTTTATCAAAGACATTCGCTACATGTTCAGTCGCATGCCACCCGCCACTGAACGGTTAAGTTTGCTGTTTTCAGCAACTTTATCTTACAAAGTGCAGGAACTGGCGTTCGAGCAAATGAATCAGCCGGAACATATCCACATTGCCCCAGAGCAAATGACCGGCAGCCGCATTAGCGAAGAATTATTTTACCCATCCAGCGAGCACAAAATTCCATTGCTCTTGAGCTTAATGGAAGAAGAATGGCCGGATAAAGCCATTGTTTTTGCCAATACCAAACACTGGTGTGAAGATATTTTCGCCTGGCTGGAAGCCGATGGTCATCGGGTTGGCATGCTCACCGGTGATGTCATTCAGAAAAAACGCTTAAAAATTCTGGATGATTTCACCACAGGTAAACTGGATATTCTGGTGGCAACCGATGTTGCTGCCCGTGGTTTGCATATTCCGATGGTCAGTCATGTGTTTAACTTTGACTTACCGGATGATTGCGAAGATTACGTGCATCGCATTGGTCGTACGGGTCGTGCCGGCGAAAGCGGGAAAGCGATTAGTTTTGCCTGCGAGCGTTATGCGCTGAATCTGACCGCCATTGAAGATTACATCAGACATCCTATACCAGTAACGCAATATGATGCTAAAGCTCTGCTGACCGACTTAATCCAGCCAAAGGCCCGGGTTCGTCGTCGTCCGGGACAAGCGCGTAATGCGGGACGTAGTAATCCGAATGGTCCAAGACCACAACGCGCCAGACCTCGTTAAGCCTGGTGTTGTGACACCTGCGCAATCACAGCATGAGGATATTTATGCTGTGATTGACCTTGGCTCCAATAGCTTTCACATGTTGATGGTGAAAGTGGTTGGTGGCAGTGTGCAGGTGATTGGCCGGGTCAAACGCAAAGTGCGGTTGGCTGCCGGTTTAAATGACAGTTTAGTCCTCAATAAAAAAGCGATGAATCGTGGTTGGGAATGTCTGGCGCTGTTCGCAGAGCGGTTGCAGGATATTCCGGCAGCGAATATTCGCATTGTTGGCACCGCTACCTTGCGCCTTGCCCGCAACGTCAAAGTTTTCCTCACTGAAGCTGAAAAAATCCTTGGTCATCAAATCGAAATCATCGCTGGCGAAGAAGAAGCGCGGCTGATTTATCTGGGAGTTGCCCACACCTCCAATTGTGATTCCAATCGTTTAGTTATTGATATTGGCGGCGCGTCCACTGAAGTTGTGGTAGGTACTGGCTTTGAGCCGTTATTGCTGGCTAGCCTGAATATGGGCTGCGTGACTTATCTGGATCGCTATTTCGCCGATGGCTTGCTAACTGAAGACAACTTTAATGCTGCAATCGCTGCGGCAGAAGTGGAAGTCGAAACCATCGCGCAGCAGTTTATTGCTTCCGGCTGGCAGATTTCCGTTGGTGCTTCTGGCACCGTGCAGGCGATGCAGGAAATCCTGGTGGCACAAGGGCAGGATGAAGTCATTACGCTCGTGCGGTTAGAAGGTATTTTGCAACAAGCTCTGGTTTGTGGTCAGTTGGAGCAGTTGACGTTGGTCGGACTGGCGCAAGAGCGCAAGCAGGTATTTCCTTCTGGGCTCGCCATTCTGATTGCGTTGTTTCGTAAGTTACATATTCCGGGCATGACATTATCCGGCGGTGCACTGCGCGAAGGTGTGCTGTATGGCATGCTGCCGCAATTACAGCATTCAGATGTGCGCAACCGCACGATTGCCAGTCTGATGGTACGATATTACATCGATGAGCAACATGCCAATCGGGTGGCAGAAATGGCGCTGCAACTGGCCAATCAGCTGCAGGCGCAGTGGCAACTCGGCAAGTTTGAAGGTTTGAGTATGCTCAAGTCCGGCGCCTTATTGCACGAACTTGGACTGTTGATTGAATACAAAAACCATCATCATCACGGCGCTTATATTATCAGCCACACCGAATTGCCTGGTTTTACCCGGGCGCAGCAGCAACTGCTGATGGCACTGGTGTACAACCACCGCGCCGATATTAACCGTGAAATTATCGCCCGCCAAACGATGACCTCGGTGTTGCTCGCGGTGCGGTTGACCCGGTTATTGCGGATTTCTGTGGTGCTATCAATGCGTCGGCGCCACGAAGTGTTACCGGAAGTAGAAATCAGTGCTCAGGCAGAAAGCCTGACGCTGACACTACCCAAAGGCTGGTTAGAGCAACATCCATTGATGCGCGCCGAGTTGGAGCAGGAAGTGGCATATCAACAGCAAGCCGGTTGGCTATTGCAGCTGAAATAACTGAATTGTTAATGGCGGGGTCAGAGTAGTACTCTGACCCCAAAGGTTTATCTAGTCCCAAAGGTTTTTAGTCTTTTAACCAGATGGCGGCTTTTTTCGCGAAGTAGGTCAGAATGCCATCGGCACCGGCACGTTTAAATGCCAATAACGATTCCATCACCACGGCTTCTTCAGCCAGCCAGCCGTTTTGGATGGCGGCCATATGCATGGCGTATTCGCCGCTGACCTGATAAGCAAAAGTGGGGACGCCAAATTCATCTTTCACCCGGCGCACAATATCCAGATAAGGCATGCCAGGTTTCACCATCACCATATCGGCGCCTTCTTCTAAATCCAGTGCCACTTCACGCAGCGCTTCGTTGCTGTTGGCAGGATCCATTTGATACGACTTTTTATTGCCGCCTTTTAAGTTGCCAGCGGAGCCAACCGCGTCCCGGAATGGACCGTAATAGGCAGACGCATATTTGGCAGAATAAGCCAGAATGCGGGTGTTGTGAAAACCAGCTGCTTCCAGCGCTTCACGAATAGCACCAATCCGGCCGTCCATCATATCGGAAGGTGCGACAATATCAGCACCTGCTTCTGCATGCGACAAGGCTTGCTTGACCAGAATATCGGTGGTGATATCGTTCAGAACATAACCGGACTCATCAATAATGCCGTCCTGACCGTGGGTGGTGAACGGATCCAGCGCCACATCAGTGATAATACCCAGTTCCGGTACCTGTTGTTTCAGTAACCGCACCGCCCGTTGCGCCAGCGCATCCGGGTTAAAAGCTTCTTCGGCCAGCAGCGTCTTTTTCGCCAGCGGCGTCACCGGAAACAATGCGATGGCCGGAATGCCGAGTGCGACTAATTCTTTGGCTTCTTCAAGTAATAAATCCAAGGTCAATCGTTCAATACCCGGCATCGAAGCGATGGCCTCACGGCTGTTTTCGCCTTCGATAATAAACATCGGGTAGATTAAGTCGTTGACGGTCAGTTGGTGTTCCGCCATTAAACGGCGACTGAAATCATGTTGACGCATCCGCCGTAAGCGGGCTGCCGGAAAATAGCTAGTTGATGAGTTCATCTTGGATCCCTTCGGCCGCAGGTTCAGTGGCTTCAACCACCGCGGCCATCGATAATTTAACTTGATTGCGACCGGCGGTTTTTGCCTGGTACAACGCTTGGTCGGCTGCATGAATAAAATCGGTACTTACCATCTCTGGCCCGGCGATGCTGGCAAAACAACCGGCGCTAATATTTACTGCCAAATCGCCAATTTCAGTGCTAAAAGGCTGGTCAGCGATGCTGTGACGGATTTGTTCGGCCAGCGCCAGCACACCTTCGGCGTCGGTATTGGGCAATATAAGGGCAAATTCTTCACCGCCGTAACGGCAGACATAATCGCTACTGCGTTTGAGTAAATCCTGAATACGCTGGGCCACGCCGCGGATCACTGCATCGCCAGCCAGATGGCCGTGGTTGTCGTTAATTTGCTTAAAGAGGTCGATATCCAGCATCACAATCGCCAGCGGCCTTTGTTCACGACGGCTACGTTTGAGTTCGGCCAGGATTTTTTTATCAAAATAAGCGCGATTGCGCACACCACTTAAAGCATCGAGGGTGTTTTGCTCTTCCAGAATGCGGTTTTTATCCGCCAGTTCATTCAGAGCAACCTGTAATTCAAAAGTGCGGGTCTGAATACTGTCTTCCAACCGTTCAGCGGTATCGCGTTGCCAGCGCAGTTGCCGGCGGTAAACTACCAATGCACAAATCGCCGCGCCCAAACTGAAGCTAAATAGACTACAAATCAAAAAATGCACCGGATAAGCGGTGATGGTTGTCAGCCAATGATCAAGCCAATCCGTGCCCATCACCAACTGGACCCAATAAATAACATGTGGGCATTTTGTTGGCTGTGCCGGGCAATATCGGCGACGCTCCAGCCGCGCAACTGTGCGATCTGGTCGGCAATCGCGCTGATATACGCAGGTTCGTTGCGTCGCGATTTTGGTTTAGGTGTCAGATTACGTGGTAACAAATAAGGTGCATCCGTTTCCAGGATCAAGCGATCCAATGGCAAATACTGTAACGCATCCTGCAACATGCTGGCACGGCGCTCATCGCACAGCCATCCCGTGATCCCAATATACAAACCCAAATCCAGATAAGCTTTCAGCTGCGCGGCATCCCCGGTAAAACAGTGGGCGATACCGTGCTCAATCTGCTGTTGTTTCAATAAAGCCAACTGGTCAGAAAATGCCTCACGTTCGTGTAAGTAAACCGCTTTTTGCAGTTGTTTGGCAAGTGAAAGTTGTGCAGAAAAGACGCTGATTTGTTGATCTTTAGGGGAAAACATCCGGTTAAAATCTAAGCCACATTCACCAACCGCGACCACATTCGGTTGCTGTAGCTGGATCTTGAGTTGTTGCAGCCAGTCGTTGGCGACCGCTGCTGCCTGATGTGGATGGACGCCCGCGGTGGTCAGCAACCCTTCGTGCTGCTGACAGTACTGAATATTCAGGGCGGTTTCAGCGACATCACTGCTAATCAACAGTTGTTGCTGTACGCCAGCGGTTTTGGCACGAGCGACGACCTGGTCACGGTCTTCATCAAATTGCTGGCTGAACAGATTAACTCCGGCATCAAACCAGCAAAATGAGTTATTCGACACGCCGCACCCGGATCGTTTTGGTGATGCCATCCACCTTTAACAAAAACGAGCCGATGGCACCACGTTTCACGGTGCAGCGATCGCCGGTTTTGATCTTGAGATAACCCTGGTCAATTTGCTGCCATTGCTGGCCATTTTCTAAGGTAATCAGCAATTTTTTGCGTTTATCCAACGAAGTGGATTTTACAATGCTGCCAATTTCCTGCAGTTCATCCACTGGATCTGGTTTTTTCAAGCCGAATTCATCATTGATACTGCGGGATGTTGTGACGGCGGTTGCCGGAACTGCCGCAGTCGCAGCCACGCTTGGCACCGCAGCTGTTTCGGCGACGCGGGTTGGCATCGCGGCTGTCATAGAGCCAGACGACTGTGGTGCTGTAACCGAAATGACTGAGTTATCCAACTGGGCCACTATCTGATCAAAACAACTCAGACGTTGTTCTTCATCAGATATTTGCTGGCAACTTTGCAGTTGGGTTTTTAAATCAACGCTGATGGCGAAGGCTGCAGGTGTCATTAAAAACAGTGCAGCACAAATTTTTAAGTGCATATCGGTCCTGTGTTATGGCCGCGGTTGGTCCGCTTTATTTTCAATTTGTGTCGCAGGTTGTTCCACTTCTGCTGCAAGCTCATCTTCATCCGGTTTTGGCTGGTAAAAACGACCTAACCAAATCCCCAGTTCATACAAAATGCACATTGGTACGGCCAGCAGGGTCTGTGACAACACATCCGGCGGGGTTAGAAACATCGCAATCACAAAAGCGATGACGACAAAATAAGGACGTTTTTCAATCAGTTGTTCGCGAGTCATCGCACCGGTCCAAATTAACAACAAAATCGCGACCGGAATTTCAAAGCTTAAGCCAAAGGCAAAAAATAATTTCAATACAAAATCGAGATAACTACTGATATCGGTGGCGATAGTGACACCTTCTGGCGCAACGCTGGTAAAAAAGCCAAAAATAATCGGAAATACCAGGAAGTAAGCAAAAGCGATACCGGCGTAAAACAGTATCGTACTGGAGGCAATCAGTGGCGCAATCAGGTGTTTTTCTTTGGTATAAAGTGCTGGTGCGACAAAACGCCAGATTTGAAACAGGATGTAGGGCACGCTCAGCAAGCAAGCGACAATAAAGGTTAGTTTAAAAGGCGCAAAAAACGGTGCTGCCACATCGGTAGCAATCATACTGGCGCCGGCTGGTAACACTTTCATTAACGGCATGCTGAGTAAGTGATAGATATCATTGGCAAAATAAGCCAGCGAAATAAATACCAGTACCACGGCCGCAATACTTTTCAGCAAGCGGTTACGCAGTTCAATCAAATGCCCCATCAGGCTATTAGGCGACGCCTGATTTGTCTTGGTTCTGTTCATTTGGTTTGGCTGTAGATCCGGTTAGCGCTGTGGTTTCAACAGCTGGGGCGCTGACGGCTGGTGGCGATTCTGGTTGCGTTGGGGTAGTTTGGGCATAAGGCCGGTTGACCTCAAACGCAGCCTGACGAAGTTCCGCCAAAGCGCTGATTTCGGTAGCAGTCAGATTCAACAAGCCTTTCTCTTCAGCGTCTTTGAGCTTTTGATGTAACTCGTGCGCTCGCAATTCATCACCCAGCTCAGCCTTCATTTGCTGACCAAACTGGCGAATGCCATTGATGAATTTACTGGTACTGCGGATTGCACCTGGCAGCCGTTCCGGCCCAAGTACAATCAATGCGACCACACCACACAACACCAGTTCCCAGAAGCTCATCAGATTTTATCTGAACCAGAAGTATGCTGAGTGCTGGTTGAAGCTGTTTTGGCTTCGGCAGCAGGTTGCGCTGCGGTGGCCTGAGCAGTTGTTGTTTGGTTGCTGACTGCCGCTGGATCTTTGCGTGTTTCAGCTGAGAAAGTTGCATCTTCAGCAGCATCTGCTTCGCCATCTTTAATCGAACTGCGAAAACCACGGATGGCTGAGCCTAAATCAGTGCCGATATTGCGTAAACGCTTGGTGCCAAACAACAACACAATGATCACCAGAATGATCAACAATTGCCAAATACTGATACCGCCGAAACCCATAAGAAATATCCTTTGAAACTGTAGATGGTTAGTATACGCCGATGCACACTCAGAACACTATACCCGTCATCCTTGAAGATTCGGGGGTTGTTGACTTCGTTCATTCGCCGCAGTCACATAGGTAACTATGCTCCTGCGGTCTCATTCACTCGTCGCCTACCCGAATCGTCAATGATTTAGGGTAGATACCCTGTATCCTTGAAGGTGTAAGGCCGCGTGCTCTGCCGGTGCAGGTTGCCGCTATTGTAAGAAATAATTATGACAATACCGTCTTCGCCGCAAAAAACAAAGCGCAAACCGCTAACGGTGCGGCCAATAGCGGCCAGCCGGTGGCAAGCAGCACGGTGGCACTGAGTAAAGCGGCGCCTGCCAGGACTGCCAGCTTTAAATCAGCGCCTTGCTGCACTTGTCGTTGTTGCAGCACTTGTAGTTGCTGCAGTAACTGCTGTTGTTGTTTGGGTTGTTGCTGCAAATAGCTATGCAATAACGTCGGCATTTCCGGCAATTTTTCTGCCCAAAACGGCAAGTTTTCTTTAATTTGGTTCAGCATGGCCCAAGGCCCCATTTGCTGTTTGACCCAATCTTCCAGAAATGGTTTGGCGGTTTTCCACAAATCAAGCTGCGGATAGAGTTGCCGCCCTAAACCTTCGATATACAACAAGGTTTTTTGCAGCAGCACCAGCTGTGGTTGCACCTGCATATTAAAACGCCGTGCCGTGTTAAACAGGTTCATCAGTACCTGCCCAAACGAAATTTCCGCCAAAGGTTTTTGGAAAATCGGTTCGCAGACCGTACGGATAGCGCTTTCAAATTCTTCGATACTGGTATCAAACGGTACCCAACCCGAATCAACATGCAGTTGCGCTACTTTGCGATAATCACGGTTAAAAAAGGCCACGAAATTTTCTGCCAGATAACGTTTATCTTCACGATTTAAAGTGCCAACGATGCCACAGTCGATGCCGATAAATTGCGGATTATGGGGGGTGTTACGTGAGACAAAAATATTGCCCGGGTGCATATCGGCGTGGAAAAAACTGTCACGAAACACTTGGGTGAAAAATACTTCCACGCCACGTTGCGCCAGCAGTTCCATGTCAGTGCCCTGGGCTTCCAGCGCTGCATTGTCGGACACCGGAATGCCATAAATCCGTTCCATTACCATCACGTTTGAGCGACTGTGGTCACTGTAAACAAATGGAATATATAAAGATTCTGAATTCTCGAAGTTACGGCGCAGCTGAATGGCATTAGCGGCTTCGCGTTGTAAATCGAGTTCATCCAGAATGGTTTTGCGATATTCGGCCACCACTTCGCGTGGTCTGAGCCTTTTTCCATCGGGTAAAAACTTCGCCGCCATGATGGCTAAATCGGCCATCAGCTCTAAATCTGCCTGAATTTGCCGTTCGATATCCGGCCGGATCACTTTAATCACCACATCGGCGATGCTGCCATCAGGCTGTTTTAGCCGCGCGGTATGCACCTGGGCAATCGAAGCAGATGCCAGTGGTGTCACTGCAAAATCACAGAATAATTCGCTGATATCAGTAAGCCCTAACGCCTTTTCAATCAGCTTTTGCGCCTGTACCCCATCAAAAGGTTCTACCTTGTCCTGCAACTTGGCTAATTCATCGGCTAGTTCTGGCGAAAATAAATCACGGCGGGTCGACAACATCTGACCAAACTTGACCCACACCGGCCCCAGACTTTGTAGTGCCAGGCGCAACCTGACACCCACGGTTTTATCCGGGTGCTGATTTTGCAGCCAGAACATTGAATGCCGGGCGGCTTTGGCCCACCACGGCTGCCACTGTGCCGGGACGAGTTCATCGAGGCCGTACTGCAATAGCGTTTTCTGAATTTGGTAAAAACGGCTCAGACTCACTTATTTCCCCTTCAACTGCTTAAGTTGCTGTGCCAATTTTTCGGTGCGGGCGTTTAACTGACTGACTTGCTGGCTGAACTGTTCAAGTTCTGCGGCAACTGGGCTTAGTTGCAATTCATCCTGCAACAGCGCGGTGACACTTTGGTCGGCGACCTGCAACTTTGCCTGCAGCAGCTGCTGTAGTTGCAGCAAGGTCAGCGCGACTTTATGCGCTGCCGCATCGCCAATATAACCGGATAAGTGTTCGGCCCAATCCGGGTTTAGTTTCGCAAAAAAATCATTAAATTTCTGCAGTTGCGCTAAGTCGCCGCTGATATCCAGCGCGTTTTCGCGAATAAGCCGCGTCAGCTGACTGGGATCCCGCAGTTGGCGCAAACTGGCCAGATTGGTGGTCACCACACAATCCACGGCTTCGCGGTGCTGATTCAGCCAGATGCCGTTTGGCTGCGCGGTCAATACCACCCGCAGTTTCAGATCGCTCAGTTCAAACGCCAGTTGTCGGCCTTGTAAGGTTTGCAGTCGCGCCAGCGCCGCCGGGTCCAGTGCGATCACTTTATTCAGCACGGGCTCGGCCACCGAACACAACAGGCTTGGCAGCAAAGAGGGCAGCAACGACGGAAACAATTGGGTCAGCATCATCCGTCAGCTTAGAATTTATAGCCGCGGTGGAGTGCAACAATTCCGCCGGTCAGATTGTGGTAACTGGTCTGAGCAAAACCGGCCGCGTCCATCATCTGTTGTAAGGTGTCCTGATCCGGATGCATGCGGATGGATTCTGCTAAATATTGATAAGATTCGCGGTCATTGGCGACGAGCTGGCCAATCGCTGGTAATAGTTTGAAGGAATATACATCATACACTTTGCTCAGCCATTCCTGGGTAGGCTTGGAAAATTCCAGCACCAACAAACGGCCACCTGGTTTGAGTACCCGGAACATCGAGCGCAAAGCTGCGTCTTTGTCGGTAACGTTACGCAGGCCAAAAGCGATGGTGATGATATCAAAGCTGTTGTCAGCAAAAGGCAAAGCTTCGGCATTCGCCTGCACATAACTAATGTTGTTCACCAGACCTAAATCACGCAGTTTGTCTTTGCCAACGTTCAGCATGGATTCGTTGATGTCGGCGAGTACCACCTGACCGGTAGGGCCGACCCGACGCGAAAACAAAGCGGTGAGATCGCCGGTGCCACCGGCTAAATCCAGCACTTTTTGGCCAGGGCGCACGCCGCTGCAATCGATGGTGAATCTTTTCCACAAGCGGTGAATACCCAGCGACATCAGGTCATTCATCACATCGTATTTCGCCGCCACACTATGAAAAACACCGGCAACCATCGAGACTTTCTCTTCAGCGGCGACCGTTTTAAAACCAAAGTGGGTGGTGGTGTTGGAGGCAGTTGTTGCTGCGTCCTGATGCTGCTCTGTCATAATAAGGCCTTTGCCAGCGATAAACTGGCGCTAGTGTAAAAGATCTGGCTGGCAGGCGCCAATCAAAAACCCGTCATCCTTGTAGCTGCAGGGTTGTTGCCTGTGATCGCAACTCAGTCGTTGTTTTCCAGCGTAAAACTTTGGCTGGTGATAATCTGACCATTGACGATGATATACAGCCGGTGCTCACCAACATAATGTTTACGGGTCGTGAGGTCTTTGAATAGGTAACTACGTTGCAGGGTTAATTCCGGTTCGCTGACCACACGTTCCAGCCACTGAAATACTTTATGGCGGGGTTTGCCTGATTTACTTGCAAAATCAATGGCGTATTCAACCCGAAGTTTGCCGGTGTCCGTTGCAAGTTGTGACAACAACAGGCTGAACTCCAGCCGCTCGCCCATGATGACCCGCGCAGGTAATTGCAATTGCGCCTGCACGGCCAGCGGTTGATAGCCAAATAGCTGCAACGCGACCGGATGACGTTGTTTAAGTAAACCCCGCAAAGCATGTTTGATGATCCAATCCGTATCCGGATGTTGTCCAAACCAGCGCTGGCAAATCTTCAGCATCAATTCCGGCTGGTCTTTACTGATGTCATTCAGATGATTAGCGACGCTGCGCCTGACGTAATCCGATGAGTCTTGTTTTAATTGTTCGAGAATTGGCAGCAGCGGCGTTGGGTCTTTTTTAAATTGCGGTAATGCCTGACCCCAGGGTAACCGCGGCCTGCTGCCTTCACTGGCCAGCCGACGCAAATGATGGTTGTCACTTTGCGCCCACACCGCCAGTTGCTGCAAGGTAAGTTCCGGGTAACGGCTGATAAAAGGCCGGATGGCAAATTCGCTGGTGGAAAACTGGGTGAAGTGGCCAAGTGCCGGTAATGCAATGTTTGGCTGGTCGAGGCCAAATTGTGCAACCACATCGGGGAAAACAAATCCCTGGATCCCACCAAACTGGCTGCTGAGCGGTTTTAACACCTCACAGGCATCAGCAAAAGGCAAAGCAAGTTCCTGATATAAACCCGCTGCGACCCGCCGGATGCGCGCTTTCAGTTCCAACGACAGATAGCTATCGTCAGCCGTATTTGTCAGCAGTCGTCTGGTATCAAATGGTGAATGAAGCTGCTGGCAGGCGTTCCCTAAACGCTGAATAAAGGCTACATCGATTAGATCTTTCAGCAGCGGAGCACTCATGGCGGAGGCTTACACCATGGCTTCGGTAGCAACCTGATTGCGGCCACGTTTTTTCGCGACATTCATTACGGACGTGGTTCTGGCGAGGAACTGATGCCAGTTTTCCTGAGCCTGATATAAAGTGACGCCCAATGAAATAGTGACTTTCGGTAACGCTTTTTTGCTGCGTGACGACACAAAACGTAATTTTTCCACACCACGCCGCACTTGCTCGGCAATTTCACTGGCGGTACGCAGGTCAACATCCGGCAATAAGATGAGAAATTCCTCACCGCCAGCCCGCACCGGTAAACCACTTTCCTGCACGTAAGCACTGATTTTCTTCGCCACTTTCGACAAAATGACATCGCCGATGTTAAAACCGTAATCCTGATTAAACTGCCGGAAATGGTCGAGATCAACCGCAATGGCCGCAATCCGCCGTTTTGGATCTTCGGTCAGCCACTGATCAACCTGTTCCTGCATGGCTAACCGGTTGTAAAGACCAGTTAAGGCGTCGACCTGGCGGCTTTTTTTCAAATCTTCCAGTTCGTTGCGAAGTTGCTGGCTTTGTTCGGTCGAGTGTTTTAGCTGGTCGCGTAATTTTTGCTGGCTGGTTCTGACATCATAAGTTGCATCAAGCAGGCGATGCAGCGTATCGCGGGCCTGATGGGGGTCGTCGGTTTTTAAGGCCAGTAAGCTGTGATCCAATACTCCGATATATTCAGTAATTGCTTCAGAGGCGAGCTCAGAACTGCCGGAGAGTTTGCTGACGATTTGATTGACCTGATTGACCAGTTGTTCGTTTTCTTTGCTGGTGCTGATGATAAAGTTGCTATACAACTCTGCCATCACGAAGTCGTCAAACGGAATGTGGGCTGCGAGTTTTTGTTCGATGGCGTGGCATAACTCGGCATTAACGCCACTGATATAGTCGTAACCTACAGTGAAGTTTACCGGGTGTGCTGCCAAACGATGCCGTTGCAAAAAAGCCAGCGCCAACGCCGCCTTTTCGCTCGCTTGATCGATTGAATCCTGATACATCATGCCAAGTAAAACTCCAATGGATACTACATAGACTTAGCGCAAATGAATGCCCTTATGTTACGGAAATGCCAGCTGAACGCAAGGTCTACTACACATCTGAGCGTATACAAGTCTTTAAAATAACGACAGACCCTGCATCCGCCAAGATAATTTTGTATATTTTTAGAATTTTTACAAAATTATCAGTCGTTTGCTGTGTTTCACCTGTAGTTAATACCGATCTGCCAGATAAAATCCGGCCAAAACGCCAAATTGTCAGGCAGGCGGTTTCGCCGTTACGTAGAGTAATGTATACAATTGGTCGACGAATAAAATTCCATGGTGAAAAAAAATGAAGCAAAAATTATGGCTGTTGGTGTTTTGCGCAACATTAACAGCGTGCGCCAGCAGCAAAGTGGATCCCAATCAGACTTTTGACACACTAGCCAATGGCATCTGGCAAAAAGCCGAAAACATTGGGCGTAACGACAGTGATGCGTTACCCGATATGTCGGCCGAGGCCCTGGCGAAGGCTAATCAGCAGCGCCAGCAGTTGATAGCAGAGCTCGCGGCAGTCGACGTGAAAACGCTGTCAGAGCAGAATCTGATTAACCACACCATTTTGCTGTATCGCCTGCAGAATCAGGTTGACGAATACACCTATGGCGACCGTTATATGCCGTTGACGGCAGAATCTGGATTTCACAGTGATGTGATTTTTATGTTGTCGGGTACCAAGTTTAAAACGGTGGAAGATGTTGAAAAATATCTGAAAAAAATCAGTGCAGTACCCCGTTATATGGCACAGCAAACGGCATGGATGCGTCAAGGCCTGGCTAAAGGGTATACCCAGCCAAAGGCAGTATTAGCCGGGTATGAGCAAGGTATTTTGTCCTTTATTCAAAAGGATATCGACCAAAGTGTATTTTTCCGGCCATTGCTGAAACCTGTGGCAGCAATCCCTGCGGCGAAGTGGCAGGAGCTACAACAACAAGCCCGCAGTATTATTTCCGGGCAAATTCAGCCTGCCTATCAACTGTATTATGATTTCTTTGTGGGTGAGTATTTACCTGCCGCCAGAGATAATATTGCGGCCAACTCGTTACCGGATGGCGCAGCTTTTTACCAAAATCGCTTAGAACACTACACCACCTTAAAAATGACCCCGGCTGAAGTGCACCAGATAGGCCTGACGGAAGTCGCCAGAATTCGCGCTGAAATGGCCACCGTGATCGCACAAACCGGCTTTAAAGGCAGCTTTGCTGAATTTATCGAGTTCCTGCGCACCGATAAACAGTTTTATGTCACGACGCCGGATCAGCTGCTAAAAGAGGCTTCTTTTTTGGCAAAGAAAATTGACGCTCAACTGCCAAAATTGTTTAACACTTTACCGCGTACGCCCTACGGCGTCGAAGCAGTGCCGGCTGAAATTGCACCAAAATACACCACGGGCCGTTATTCGGGTGGACGTGAGCCTGGCGCCGCGGGTTTCTACTGGGTGAATACCTACGCGTTGGACCGCCGTCCTTTATATGAACTGGAAGCTTTGACTCTGCATGAAGCGGTGCCAGGCCACCATTTACAAGTTGCACTGGCGAATGAGCAGGCGAACTTACCAACTTACCGCCGTAGTTTTTATACGTCGGCTTTTGGCGAAGGCTGGGGTTTGTATTCTGAGTTTCTTGGGCTGGAAGTCGGGTTTTATCAGGATCCGTACAGCAATTTTGGTCGCTTAACTTATGAAATGTGGCGTGCTTGTAGGCTGGTGGTTGATACCGGTATGCACACTATGGGCTGGACACGTCAGCAAGCCATTGATTTTCTTGGCAGCAACACCGCTTTATCGATGCATAATGTGACAACAGAAGTGGATCGGTATATTAGCTGGCCGGCACAAGCCTTGTCTTACAAATTGGGCGAAATCACCATCAAACGGCTACGCGTTGAAGCCGAAACGGCACTTGGCAACAAGTTTGACGTTCGCCAATTCCATGACGTAGTATTGCAAAATGGCAGTCTGCCGTTGCCGGTGTTGGAACAACAAGTCGCGAAGTATATCCGTACTCAGCAAGCAAAATAATCAGTAACGCCGGATGTTAGTTAGTCCGGCGTCATTTAATTGTTGCATTTCAATGATATAATCCTCGTCCGTACAAGCAGTATTCAGTATTTCATTCATCAGACAACGGGATGGCCATCTGTATAGGATGGCCAAATGAGGCGATATGGGTTCGGTGTTAGTTGTTATAGGCTTTTTTCTGATTGTCGTGGTGCTGGTTGTCAAAATTGACGGGTTGGGCAAAGAACATAAACGCTTGTTAAGTCAGTTTAAATTGCGAGACCAGGAAGCGTCGCATGTGCAACAGCTTACCTATGAATTGGCGGAAGAATGTAGTCAGATGTTATTGTTGCAGCTCGGTCAGGAACGCACAGCAACGCGGCTTAATCCTGGCGATATGCTGCACATTGAACAACTGTGTCAGGCTATTCCGGTGATTTGTCGTGAATTGGTGTTACGGCCACAACCAATTGCGCAGGCGTTGCAGCGTTATTGCAAAAAGTACCATGGTGATGGTTATACCGCGCTGGAAGTGTTTATTCATCGCCACGGACGCCTGATCCCAAGCTGGCAGAAAAACAGTTTTGCTGGATATTTGCAGTTGTGCCAGGCGGCGGTGACGCTGGTGAAAGAACAAAGTATCAAAGAACCAACAAAATCAAGCAAAACCAGGCCAGAACTGGCCTGATTGACATACTGAAAAGCGCTAGTGGCGGATAATTACTTTAGGTTCAGTATCTATTTGACCATCTTGATCAACCGCCGCGATTCGATCGCCTGCTCTTAACACCGCCATGCTGAAACTTGGGCTGCGTCTGACAAAGGCCAGCTCATAGCCAAAGCGCTGCAGTTCGGCGACTGAAAATTTTTGCGCCATATTCAGTTCATTCCAAAAATAGTTTAAATCTTTGGGCTGATCACGGCGATCGTCTGATAATGCTGCCATCATTTGTGTTACTCCATAAACCAGCACAGTCTCGAGTTGAAAATCGACTGGTTTTATACACTCTATGTCTTGATTAAAAAAAGTACAAGATCGAATTGTTGTTTTGTTGCCGGCATTATGGATAACCGGTTGCCTTTCTTTACAAGCGCCAGCTCTGCAAGCCCCGGACAAGCCCGAAGTTCGGCCAAAGTCAGGACTCTTGGAAATTTTTCAACAAGCGTTACTTTAACTGCATACCAGGCAAATTTCTCAGCGGAAGCTTTTGGATCAAAGTACGGGCTTTGTTGTTGAAACTGACTGGGATCAGCAAATGCTACCGCCGTTACTTGCGCTATTCCGGCAACACCAATCTCGGCGCAACTGGAGTGGTGGATCAGTATCAAATCGCCAACAGCGACTTGATCCCGCAGGAAATTTCTTGCCTGATAATTTCGGACGCCTTCCCAAATCACACCATCGCGGCCTGCTGCGCCAATATCATCGATACTGCATTCGCCAGGCTCCGTCTTAAATACCCACGGCATGCATCCACTCCGCTGTTGCGACCGGCAAGATTATGCCGCGTATCTGCCAGTGAACGCAATCAGTTCGACGGCTTTTGCGTTCATTCTATCGAATTCATTCATGTAAAAATGGGTGTTGCATCGTCATTCGCCAGTCGTGGTGTTGAATTTCGTCGACAATCCGCTGTTGCCGGGTCTCATAGCCGCAAAGTTGTTAGCAGCAAAGTTGCCGCAGTAAAACAGCGCTTTTGCAGTTTGGTGGATGCTGTAGCACAATAACTGTCTTTACACGCATTGCAGGGTATAACAATGAGCCAGGTATTATCCGATCTGTTGTCATTATTAAAACTGGAAACCATCGAGTATGGGTTGTATCGCGGCCAGAGTCAGGATCTTGGGTTTAAAGCGGTATTTGGTGGTCAAGTGATGGGGCAGGGTCTGTCTGCTGCCAAAGAAACCATTCCGGAAGATCGCAAAGTCCATTCTTTTCACTCGTATTTTTTACGGCCAGGCGATGCCTCCAGACCTATCGTCTATGAAGTGGAAAACATTCGGGACGGTAAAAGTTTCAGTACCCGCAGAGTCAGTGCCATTCAGTTTGGTAAACCGATTTTTTATATGACAGCCTCGTTTCAGGCCGACGAAGTGGGTTTTGAACATCAGGATTTAATGCCGCAAGTGCCGGCACCGGAGGATTTAATTTCCGATCTGGAATTTTATCGTGAGCATGCCGAGTTTATTCCGGAATCGCTGCGCAGTAAGTTTATTTGTGAAAAACCAATAGAAATGCGTCCGGTGGCGTTTCACAACCCATTTAAACCGCAGGTAAGCAGTGCCAAACGTTATGTCTGGTTTAAAGCCAATGGCGCGATGCCGGATGATTTGCGGGTGCACAAATACATGCTGGCTTATGCTTCAGATTTTAACTTTCTGCCAACGGCATTGCAGCCACATGGCAAGTCATTTATGGCGCCAACCATGCAAGTCGCGACCATCGACCACGCGATGTGGTTCCATCAGGATTTCCGTTTTGACGACTGGTTGTTGTATGCCGTCGACAGCCCGAGTGCATCAGGCGCACGTGGTTTAGTGCGCGGGCAATTTTTTAACCGTGCCGGTGTGTTGGTGGCGTCGACGATGCAGGAAGGCGTGATCCGCAGTTACGACAAAGCAAAACCGGAATAACGTTGTAGCGAATGCTTGTTTATTGGACAAGTCGGAAAGAACAAGTCAAAGAGAAGAGGTGGTGAGCATTGTCGGCGCTACCTCTTTTTGTATATGACCGGTTAATGTCCGGCTGTGATCTGACGGATTGTTTGCAGCACTTCGGGTAACACCAGTGCATTGACTGTCGCCAGCAATGGCACAAAGTTATGATCAGGTTGCAACTGACTATCTTCTGCACCCGCAATATAACCTGCGTCCTTCAGCGCATGCACCAAAGTCGCAAACAGTTGTTTGTCATGATATTCAGGGGCATCAATACCGTGCATGGTCAGCAGGCGCTGCGCCAATTGCTGGCTGCTAAGTTCCAATTCACTGCGTGCAATCTTTTGTTGTTGCTGCAATAAATTCAGGACGATGGCATAACGTTGCAGTATGTCGTTGCTGTTATGGGCCAGCAATTTCAGCCGTGCCAGGTATTCCGGCTGTTCCGCGCACTGATAATGCTGCTGCTCCAGTTGAAGCAATTGTTGTTGCTGTAAAAACTGCAGAATTTTTTCGACATACTGTTTTAAATCGGTTGGCGCCAGAAAAAGTTCATGCTCCAGCAGGGGTAATAATTGTTGGCAAATATTCAGTAGTTGCACTGAGGTCAAAGATCGATGTTGCAGTAGTGCAGTGGCTAAGATGGCAGGGATAATAAACAAGTGGCTGATATTATTACGGTAATAACTCATAATGACCGCGTTTTCAGCGCTAAGGCGAACCAAATCACCAAAGCCATCCTGCTGTAGCTGCACTTTATGCAGGGCCAACGCATGTTGTAATAACGCCGCACCATCACCTTCTGGCATTGTCACTGCGTTGTGATAAGGCGCTGCTTGTTGCAGTTGCAAATACAGATCCAACTGGCTCACCAGGGCTGACCGCGTCAATACATGTTGCTCGGTTGCGAGCAGACAAGTCGAGATCAGATTAATGGCGTTCAGTGCCGCGCTTTGATTGATCCGGATCATGACATCATTGGCGAGTCTGGCCACCAGTGGATTTAACCACTCGGGCTTTTGCGGCTCTATCGGGTTCACCGACAAACGCCAATCCGGCGCCTGTTGCTGTAAATAGCTGTTCAGCGAAATAGGCTCACCAAAATTAACGTAACCGAAGCCATAATCCCGCAACTGACGTGCGGCTTTGAGGATGCCAAGTGCCGATTCTTTGGTTTTGGCCGAACCTTTAAGTTCACGTAAATAGGTGTTCACTTCCATCACATGCTCGTAACCCAGATAAACCGGCACCAGGGTCACGGGTCGGTCAATACCGCGCAGTAACGCTTGCACAGTCATGGCCAACATACCGGTTTTGGGCTGTAGTAAACGTCCGGTGCGGCTGCGGCCTCCTTCGCTGTAATACTTGACTGAATAGCCTTTTCGAAACAATTGCGATAGGTATTCACGAAATACCGCTGAATAAAGTTTGTGGCCGCTAAAGCTGCGCCGGATGAAAAATGCGCCACCACGGCGGAAAAATTTCCCGATCGGCCAAAAATTCAGGTTGATCCCGGCGGCGATATGGGGGGCAGCCAGACCCTGCTGGTAAATCACATAGCTGAGCAGCAGATAGTCCATATGACTGCGATGACAAGGCAAATAAACCACTTCGTGGCCGCGCTGCGCCAGATCCCGGATCAAACCGGCATTGTTGATTTTGATGCCGGTGTAGAGTTTTTTCCATAACCAGCTCAGCAGCCGGTCACCAACCCTTAATGTCGATTCCCGGTAATCGGCAGCGATTTCTTCTAGCAGCTTGAGTGCTTCATCTCTGGCCGCTGCCGGGCTGATATTCTTGCTGCGGGCTTCGTCCGCTATGGCTTTTTTTAATGCTTCAGAGCCGAGTAATGCATTAAATAATGCTGCTCTGTTTGGCTGGCGAGGGCCGGTTGCAGCCAGTTGTTGGCGATAAAAATGAAATCGGGCGACCCGCAATAATTTGTGTGCGGTTTCTTCAGTGGCGCCATGTTGATCGGCCATCTCGCGCAGCGAAACCGCACGCGAAAACTGTACCAGAGTGTGCCTGCCGGAAATTAAAACGACCAATAATTTATGCCACCAGCCCGGTGCGGCTTTTTCACCGAGAATGGCTTTGACGCTGGCTTCTTTTCCGGGAGCACGGCCCCAGCAAATGGCCACCGGCACTAACTGAGCGGTTTGGTCAGGGTGTGCCAGATGCGCCTGCAGCAGTTTTTGGCCTTGTTGCAGCGCCAGTGTCGGACGGCTTTTCCCCCATAATGCCGCCGAGCGTTCCAGAAACAAGGTGCGGGGTAAAGTGATATCACCGATAGTCACATAAGTGGTGGGGTCGGGCAGCCCTTGTTCACGACAGGCGCGTTTGAGCGTGGCTAAATCGCTGGCAGAAGCTACCCTGGTGATATAAAAAAGCGGTTTATCTGACTGCAAGCCAAGGCTGCTGACCGGTTGGGCCGGAATAATTTTATATTTAACGAACGGCCATAACAGCCATTGCAACATGCTGGCGAACCACTTTAATCGCGAAAACATACGTTACCTGCGCTCAAAAACAGCCGGTTAGAATACCATGGATTAAAATCAGCGCCAATTTTGGGAAATTTTACTGATTTTTCTATGACATCCGACTTGGCACACGCATTTTCACTGTATATACTCCCAGTACTCACTGTATAGGCATTCAGCATCATGCGTCCACTCACTCCAAGGCAAGCCGAAATATTACAATTATTGAAAGATTATCAGGCCCACTCAGGGATGCCACCCACTCGTGCTGAAATCGCGACGCAGCTTGGGTTTAAATCTGCCAATGCTGCCGAAGAGCATTTAAAAGCGCTGGCAAAAAAGGGTTTTATTGAGATGATGCCTGGCACCTCACGGGGGATCCGGCTGATAGAAGAAGAGTTGGTGGCGAATGAACCTGAATATCTGGGGTTGCCGCTGATTGGTCGGGTTGCTGCGGGCCAACCTATTTTAGCCACCGAACATATTGACCAGTATTATCAGCTTGATGCCAACCTGTTTCATCCGGCCGCTGATTTTCTATTAAAAGTCTCTGGCATGAGTATGAAAGACATCGGCATTATGGACGGCGACTTATTGGCTGTACATAAAACTACCGAAGCCAGACAAGGCGAAGTGGTGGTTGCCAGAGTCGAAGATGAGGTGACAGTAAAACGTTTCAGGCGTGATGGTCAATTTGTGTACTTACACCCTGAAAACAACGACTTTAATGTGATAAAAGTCGATTTAACCCAGCAGTTTTTTGCAATTGAAGGTTTGGCCGTAGGCGTGATCCGTAACCAAACCTGGTAAGGTTTTTTGCTAAAACTTAAGTAAACTCAATACTTTTTTGAATGTTGCACTGGTCAGACCTCGCGGTTTCGCCGGTGCTTTTTGTTTTAAGGGGTTTACATTCTTGTGTTTCTGGTCAATTCTTAACCTGCACCTGATAAAAAACACAGAACGATAAATGTGCTTTATCAGGCGCTGTAACAAATAAATAATAAAAAACAATTAGTTGCAGAACAAGATGCGCAATTTGGGTGGTAGTGTCTGGTTCTGGCAATTTGTATTACGCAAAATGACAGAGGAGACGTTACGTGGCGAAAACGAGTCGTTATCGCTGCACGCTGCTATCCTTGCTATTTGTCGAAATGGCTTCTGCCGCAGAGTTACCCCTGAATATGACCAAAGGGGTTACCGATATCAGTCGTCAGGTTTACGACCTGCATATGACGATATTCTACATCTGCTGTGCAATTGGCCTGGTGGTTTTTGGCGCTATGTTCTGGGCCATTATTCATCATCGCAAGGCAAAGGGAGTGCAGCCTGCACAATTTCATGAAAGCACCAAAGTAGAAATACTCTGGACCGCCATTCCAGTGGTTATTCTGGTTATCATGGCCATACCGGCTACCAAAACTCTGCTTGCGATGGAAGATACTTCCGACGCTGAAGTGACCATTCAAGTGACCGGCTCACAGTGGAAGTGGCATTACAAATATCTCGACTATCCGGTTGAATATTATTCGTTGCTCGCCACCCCGCAAAAACAAATTCAGAACAAAATTGCCAAAGGTGAAAACTACCTGCTGGAAGTTGATCGGCCACTGGTGATCCCTACTGGCAAAAAAGTCCGCTTTTTAATGACTTCAGATGACGTGATCCATTCATGGTGGGTGCCGGCCTTTGCTGTTAAAAAAGACGCCAACCCCGGCTATATCAATGAATCTTGGGCCAATGTAAATGAGCCTGGTATTTACCGTGGCCAATGCGCGGAACTGTGCGGCAAAGATCACGGCTTTATGCCGGTGGTTGTGATAGCCAAAGAACCCGCCGATTTCGAGCAGTGGATAAAGCAAGAAGCTGAAACTCAAGCAAAGGCAAAAGCTGCTGAGCAAGAGTTGTTGTCGATGAATATGACAATGGCCGAAGCGATGGCGCTTGGTGAAAAAACCTATCTTGGTTATTGTGCGGCCTGCCATCAACCTGGCGGACAGGGTTTGCCCGGCGCATTCCCAGCGCTTAAAGGCAGCAAAATGGCCACCACCGCCACTGAACTGGCAACCCATATTGAAATTGTCCTAAACGGCAAATCAGGTACCGCAATGCAGGCCTTTGGCAAGCAGCTGACGTTACAGGAAATTGCAGCCGTCATTACCTATGAGCGAAATGCCTGGGATAACAATACTGGCGATTTAGTGCAGGCCGCTGCGATCCATGCAGCCAAAACCGGCAACAAGGAGTAGCAGATGAGCACAGTCACCACCGATCCACATGCTCATGGCGATCACCATGATGAGCACCACCATCGTCCCCCAGCCGGTTTAAAACGCTGGTTGTATACCACCAACCATAAAGATATTGGTACTTTGTATTTGTTATTCGCGCTGACGATGTTTTTCATCGGTGGTGCGATGGCGATGGTGATCCGGGCTGAGTTATTTCAACCTGGTTTACAGCTGGTGCAGGCTGATTTCTTTAATCAAATGACCACAGTGCATGGCCTGATCATGGTGTTCGGCGCCGTGATGCCCGCCTTTACCGGTTTAGCTAACTGGTTGATCCCGATGATGATTGGTGCGCCGGACATGGCACTACCGCGGATGAACAACTGGAGTTTCTGGATCCTGCCGTTTGCCTTCTCCATTTTATTAGCATCGTTATTTATGGAAGGTGGTGGTCCGGGCTTTGGCTGGACTTTCTATGCGCCACTGTCCACAAAGTACAGCGGTGACAGTACTGCGTTATTCGTATTTTCAGTGCATATCATGGGTATTTCGTCGATTATGGGTGCAATCAACGTCATTGTGACCATCTTCAATTTACGTGCGCCAGGCATGACCTGGATGAAAATGCCGTTGTTTGTCTGGACCTGGCTGATTACAGCGTATTTATTAATCGCGGTAATGCCGGTACTGGCAGGCACGGTAACCATGGTGTTGACGGACAAGTACTTTGGTACCAGCTTCTTTGATGCCGCGGGTGGTGGTGATCCGGTGTTGTTCCAGCATATTTTCTGGTTCTTCGGTCACCCTGAAGTGTACATCATGATTTTACCGGCTTTTGGTATTGTCTCGAGCATCGTGCCGACTTTTGCCCGAAAACCACTATTTGGTTATGCCTCGATGGTGTACGCCACAACTAGTATCGCGTTACTGTCATTCCTGGTCTGGGCACACCATATGTTCACCACCGGTATGCCGGTGTTTGCCGAGCTGTTTTTCATGTATTGCACCATGCTGATTGCGGTGCCGACCGGGGTGAAAGTCTTTAACTGGGTGGCGACGATGTGGCGCGGAGCCATGACCTTTGAAGTGCCGATGATGTTTGCGCTGGCCTTTATTGTGCTGTTTACCATTGGGGGTTTGTCTGGATTGATGCTTGCCATCACACCGGCGGATTTCCAATATCACGACACCTACTTTGTGGTCGCGCATTTTCACTATGTGCTGGTGACCGGCGCCATTTTCTCGATTATTGCGGCGGCCTATTACTGGTTGCCAAAATGGACCGGCCATATGTATGACGAAGGCCTAGGGCAATGGCATTTCTGGTGTTCGCTAATCTCCGTCAACATGCTGTTTTTCCCAATGCACTTTGTTGGGCTGGCAGGTATGCCAAGACGGATCCCGGATTATGCGCTGCAATTTGCTGATTTTAATGCGTTTATTAGTATCGGTGGTTTCGCTTTTGGTCTGTCGCAGCTGATTTTCGTCTGGGTATTAGTGAAATGTATCCGCGGTGGTGAGAAAGCAACTAATCAAGTGTGGGAAGGTGCGGAAGGGTTAGAGTGGGAATTGCCTTCACCGCCGCCTTATCACAGTTTCACTACACCACCGCATGTGAAATAGGGGATAGCAAATGGCCGAACACCAGCTCCAGCCAGACCATAAGCCACTGATTAAAAGTCTGTTGGTGATTACACTCGCGATGTTTGGTTTTGGTTTTGCGCTGGTGCCGCTGTATGACGTGTTTTGTGATCTGACCGGCATTAACGGTAAAACCAGCTCGATGGCCGCCACTGCCGACAAAGCAGTGGTCGACCAAAAGCGCGAAATTACCGTGGAGTTTCTGGCCAGACCCAATGCGGACATGCCTTGGTTATTTAAACCACAGACGCAAAAAATCAAAGTTCATCCCGGCGAAATCAAACTGGTGTACTACGAAGCTGAAAATATCACCGCTGCGACCATGACCGGTCAGGCGGTACCTTCAGTGGCGCCAGGCCAGGCCGCTTTGTATCTGAATAAAATGGAATGTTTTTGTTTTACCCAACAAGTGCTGACTGCGGGTCAGAAGCTTCTAATGCCATTACAATTTTATGTGGATCCTGCTCTGCCCGAGCAGTTCAGCACTATCACTTTGTCATACACTTTGTACGACATGACCAAGCATAGTCAGCCTGAAACAGTGGCAGCTCTGATCCCAACAGGGGGCAATCATGAGTAACGCTTACGAGAAATATTATGTACCCGAACAAAGTCCGTGGCCATTTGTTGGCGCTGTGGCGTTGTTTTTAATCGCCTTTGGTGCCGGGCATTTAGTCAATGAAGTGACCCGCGGTAAAGAAGGTTATGGCAGTTACCTGCTGATGGCCGGTGTCGCGATTTTAATCTTTATGTTGGTTGGCTGGTTTCGAAATGTCATTGATGAATCGATGACCGGCCTTTATAGCAAACAAATGGACCGATCGTTCCGTCAGGGCATGAGCTGGTTTATTTTTTCGGAAGTGATGTTCTTTTGCGCCTTTTTTGGCGCTTTGTTTTATGCCAGGCTGATCGCGATGCCATGGCTGGACGGTGCTAGTAATAATGCGATGACCGCACAGTTGTTGTGGCCTGATTTCAGCGCCCACTGGCCGATGATCAAAACGCCGGGCGGCACCGAAACCACAGCAATGCCTTGGCAGGGGCTGCCGCTTTACAACACCATTATCCTGTTGACTTCATCGGTGACCCTACAATTTGCACATACCGCAATGGAGCAAAATAAACGGGGTCAGCTGAAACTGATGTTGCTGCTAACTGTGTTGTTGGGCGCAACTTTTCTAGTATTGCAGGCGTATGAGTATGTGCATGCGTATCAGGATCTGGGGTTAAAACTGGATTCGGGGATTTATGGCAATACCTTTTTCCTGCTGACTGGTTTCCATGGCATGCACGTCACCCTCGGTGCCATTTTCCTGCTGGTGATTTTTCTGCGGATTTTACTGAAAAACCATTTTACCCCACACCACCATTTTGCGTTTCAGGCCGCGGCCTGGTACTGGCATTTTGTTGACGTGGTCTGGTTATGTTTGTTTGTGTTTGTTTATGTGTTGTAAGGCTAAATGCAGTGCAGTTGTAGCCAGTCACTGTGCTGTATACCCAAAATCATTGGAGTTGCAGGTAGGCCACGGTGGAACCGCGACGAGTGAGTTAGACTGGAGCGCCAGTTCGACCCTGGAGCATAGTTGTCCTATGTGACTGGCCGCGCTGGCGTTCCAGGCGGACTGACGCTTCAGCTAATGAACGATGGCAACAACCCTGCAACTTCAAGGATGAAGGGGATACTAATAAGGGCGTTGCTGTGGACTGATCCAGCCCATGGATAACGCCAGTATGATAAACAATAAGACGATGACTGATACCAACACCCGGCGACCGAGGAATTTCGACATACTGACTTTATCCGGATCGTTTTTCAGCATCAGCCACAAGGCGCGAAACAGATTAAAAACAATAAAGAGCAGTAGCGCGATGAGCAGTAATTTGATCAGCATAAAACCTCAGTTCGCAGGAGACGCAGATGCAGATCCGGTTGTTTAACCAGGACTTTGTGCTGCGCTGGTGGTTGGTAGCCATCACTTTGGCTGCTTTTTGTCTGTTAATCAAGTTGTCGCTGTGGCAGTGGCAACGCGCTGAAGAAAAGCTGCAACACCTGACCCAAATCCAGAACTGGCAACAACAAGGTGCACCGGCTTTTACTGAGTTTTCCCGTTACAGCGAAGCCGATTTAGACGGCGCGCCACTGACAGGTACTGCGCATTGGCTCGCGCCGGTGGTGTGGTTGGTGGACAATCAAATCTGGCAAGGTAAAGCGGGCTACGATGTGGTTATTCCGGTACACGTCAGCGCTGATCACACCGCTATACCCTCGACGAGCGATAAGGTACTACTGGTCAATTTAGGTTGGGTGGCGGCGCCGGACAGCCGACAACAACTGCCTGCTGTCGAAATCCCGGCCCGGATTGAATTACAGGGAGTCCTTCGCACCAAATTAGGTGCTTTTCGACTGGGTAACAATTTGGAAGATAGCGGCTCCTGGCCGATGCGCGTGCAGACTATCGATGTTCCTTCGCTCGCCTCGACCCTCGCCAAGCCGCTCTCGAACAACGAATCGAATAACGTATTTAACGGCGTATTTTATCAGCAACAAAGTCCGTTTCTTTATCATTATCAGCCAGTGGTGTTGCCACCGGAAAAACATCGGGCTTACGCGCTGCAGTGGTTATTGTTAGCCATCGCTGTGGTGACGGTCGCGCTGGCAGCCAGTTATCAGAAGGAAGTGTAAATGCCAAAAAAGAAGTTTTTGTGGTTGTTCGCTGCATGTTGTCTGGTGCCGTTGGCAATGGCGCAACTGGTGTTGTCAGCCGGCTGGTTCTCTGCCGGTGCCAATAGCAAAGGCCAGTGGCTGAGCGAAGAAATAAAACTATTACCGGCGACGGCAGCAAATCAGCCACATTGGCGGCTGGTGTATCTGGCACCAACGGACTGCCAACAGCAGTGCCAGCAAACGCTGAATTTGATGACACAAATTCATACGGCTCTGGGGCGGAAACAGGACAACTTAACGCTGGTGGTGCTGGGTGATGTCGCACCAAAAGAGCTGACCGCTCCAATTCAGTTTCAGCAGGGCGCAGCGCCAGCTCTAGCCGAAGGCCAACTGATCCTGGTCGAGCATAGCGGCTTAGCGCTATTGCAATATCAATTTCCGGCCGACGCCAGCCAATTGCCATTGTTGGGTAAAGCGGTGATGGCCGATTTGAAAAAACTGATCAGCTACGATCGGGGGCCGGTATGAAAATACTGCGGATATTAGCCAGTGGCGCCATCGTGCTGACGATGTTAGTGATTATCTTAGGTGCCTACACTAGGCTAACCGATGCCGGTTTGGGCTGCCCGGATTGGCCAGGTTGTTACGGCTTTTTGAAAGTACCGCAACAGGAAGCCCATGTGGCTGTAGCCGAAGCCCGCTTTCCGGAGCGACCAGTGGAAGCGCACAAAGCCTGGAATGAAATGGTGCACCGTTATTTTGCCGGTAGCCTTGGTTTATTGATCGCCGCGATTTTTTTCGTCAGCTGGCGCCAACAACGCAAAATTAATTTATTGCCGACGGCGCTGCTGAGCTTAGTGGTGTTTCAGGCCGCACTTGGCATGTGGACGGTTACCCTGAATTTATTCCCGCTGGTGGTGATGGGGCATTTACTCGGCGGTTTTAGTTTGTTGTGTTTATTGGTGATTTATCGCTGGCAGCTGACGGCACCCCGACATAAACCTTCAAAGGCATTACCAACACAAAGTGGTCTGGCCCGTTTGGGTTGGCTGGTGCTGGCGATTTTAGTCGGGCAAATTGCCTTGGGTGGCTGGACTTCGGCCAACTATGCGGCGATGGCTTGTGTCGAATTGCCGGTGTGTCAGGCCGGTTGGTCGGAGCAACTTAAGTTTGGCGAGGCCTTCGATTTACATCTGGGGCACGATAACTACGAATACGGCGTGATGAGCCAGCAAGCCAGACAGACCATTCATATAGCGCACCGCTTTGGCGCGATGTTGACGTTATTGGCGGTTGGCTGGTTTGCCTGGCTGTTGTGGCATCGTAAAGCACAAACCGGCATGTCACGGTTACCGGTGGTCATGGGCACGTTATTACTACTGCAATTTAGCCTTGGCGTTATCAATGTCTGGTGGCAATTGCCGCTGGCGAACGCGGTGGCCCATAATTTCGTCGCGGCGAATTTATTGATGGTTCTGACACTCATTTGCGTGCAATTACAACAACATGTGCAGCTACAACCAAGGAGGCTATGATGGCCCAGACCAAAAATTCGCTTGCCACAACCTGGCCCATGATATGGCGGGATTATTATCAGCTGACCAAGCCAAAAGTCGTGGCACTGCTGTTGTTGACCGCCTGGGTCGGCATGATGTTGGCGCAACCTGGCTTGCCGTCGCTTGATTTGCTGGTGGTCTCGATGATTGGCATTGGTTTATTGTCATCCGCGGCAGCGGCACTGAATCATGTGTTGGATCAGCGGATTGATGCGCAGATGGCCCGTACCCATCACAGACCAGTGGCTCGCGGTCGCATCAGCTCCGAACGCGCGGTGGTGTTTTCGCTGGTGCTGGCCGCAACTGGTTTTGTGGTGCTGTACGCCGCAGTGAATCCATTAACTGCCTGGCTGACCTTAGCCAGTTTGTTTGGGTATGCGGTGGTATACACTATGTACCTAAAACGCGCGACGCCACAGAATATTGTGATTGGAGGGTTGGCCGGCGCCATGCCACCGCTACTCGGCTGGACCGCCATGACTGGCCAGATAGCAGCGGAACCATTATTGCTGGTGATGATTATTTTCGCCTGGACGCCACCGCATTTTTGGGCGCTGGCCATTCACCGCCGGGATGATTATGCCAAAGTGAATATGCCGATGTTGCCGGTGACTCATGGTATTGAATTTACCAAAACGGCAATTTTCCTCTATACGCTAATCCTGTTCCTGGTCTGTTTAATGCCGTATTTGATGGGCATGACCGGTGCTATTTATCTGGTGGGCACTGTGCTGTTAAATCTGTGGTTTATGGGTTACGCCTGGCAACTCAAGTTCCATGCCAAAGCCGATACTGCCATCAAAACATTCAGGTTTTCCATTGTGCACCTGATGTTGTTATTCTTGTTATTGCTGGTTGATCATTATCTGAAATGGACGGCGTTTTAATCTCAGTACTGCCGTAGCAGTGCGCTCACAAACCGCGCCATAAAAAGCCGAAAAACATAGAGAACTTTAATGAAGTATAAGTTAGTCGTCGCAGTAGCGGTGATCACGGCGCTGGCCGCCGGGTTGTTTAGTTTTCAGTATGTGCAGCAAAAGCAGCTGCCTGAGCACGCTTTGGTCTATCCAAAAGCCCGCGATTTAACTGAATTTTCGCTGATCAGCCACAAAGGACAGCCGCTGACCCGGCAGCAATTGCAGGGACAGTGGACACTGGCTTTTGTCGGTTATACCTTTTGCCCGGATATTTGCCCGATGACGATGGCAACGCTGACTGGTGCGTATAACGAGTTGCAGGCGATGTTACCTGAAGGCCAAAAGTTAGGGATTTGGTTTATTTCAGCGGATCCAGAGCGCGATACCGTCAGCGCGCTGGCCAATTATGTCAGTTACTTCGAACAACCGGCGATCACCGGCTTGACTGCCGGGCATGACAAACTGTTTCCGTTTGTTCGTGACCTTGGCCTAATGTATGCCATTAGCAGTACTACTGAGCCTGATTATCTGGTCGATCACAGCGCATCGATTGTGCTGATCAACCCACAAGGCCAGCTGGCGGCGGTGTTTAAGCCAGAAATGAAAGTCGGCGAAGTGCCGCTGGTGACCAAAGCCATTTTGCTGGCAGATTTTCCAAAAGTTCTGGCGCAGTTAAACTAAACAACGTTATTGCACAAACACCCAAGGCTGCGAAAACCAATAAAAATAGCCCGGTTTTTTCAGGCTTGGCGCGGTGCAGTTGTATCTATTGTGGTTCAGTTTCAAAGGCGCTTTAGCCTTGGCGGTGAAGGTCTGCGCGTTTAACCACTGCAGTTCAATCGGCTGGCCGTTAAAAAAACAGTTCAGCTGCGTGGCTTTAAAATCCTGAACTTTCACTGATAGTTTTAACGTCGGTGGATTCTGTGTACTGACCGGATCTGCACCGCTGTAGTTGGTTACCGGGAACGCCAGAGTTTTCAGTTTTGGCACAAAATGCTGCAGCGCGGCAAACTGACTCGACGATGGATAACGTGGAATACGCGTCATCGACACCCCTGGCCCAACAGCACCCGATTGTTGGCCAATGCCGATAAAGCCAAGCTCGGTGATCAAATCTTCTAGTTCAGCACTAAAGTCGCCATAAGGGTAGGCCAGCCATTTACGCTTAACACCTAACTTTTGTTCTAGCTGTTGTTCTGCCAGCAAAATGTCTGCTTTAACCCGTGCTCGCCACTGCTTTTTAGTTTCGCCTATGTTGGGAACTGCCAGCCGGTGATGGTACGAGCTGTGATTGGCAATAATCACGCCTTCGTCGTGCATGGTTTGAATTTGTTGCCAGCTCAGTACCGGCCCTTCGCGCCGGTCAATCAGCGCTGGCCCTAAAAACATGGTATAGGGATAGCCGAATTCTTTCAGGATAGGGCGGGCGGTGGTAAACACATTGGCAAAACCATCGTCAAAAGTGATGGCGACTTCGTTGTCGACCGTGGTTTCTCCACGTTGTAGCTGCTGGATGATGCGCTCGAGGCTGACGACTTTAAAGTTTTGATCTTTCAGGTGCTGCAGTTGCTGACGAAATTCAGCGGGAGTCACGCTGGTGGTTTTGGGCGTGGTGCTGCTGACATGGTGGTATTGCAGAATAATCGCGGCTTTAGTAAGGGTTGAAAAACCAATCGCAGCTAGCCAAACCAACCACAAGCACAACTTTTGCACGTTAAGAACCCTCTTCATCGTTTGGCAACACACCAATCCGGCGCAACACTAACAAGATATAACTACCAAAAGTGATCACAAAACTGATGAGCCAGCAGCCAATCACCAGTTGCAACAGCCAGAGCGGCTCGGCTGGCAACAGTAAAAACAACAACAGGATGATCCAGAACGCCGCCATACCGCCGACAAAATAACGGCCGCAAGTTGCAGCCGTTGGGAGTTTGGATAAGAAGCGCTTCAAAGTTGCTTCAATATCGCTTAGTAATATGAATGTTCGCCACGCTGGTGCTCGGTAATATCACGAACTCCGGCTAACTCACCGGCAAAGCGGTTCAACAGCTCTTTTTCGATACCTTCTTTCAGGGTTAAATCGACCTGTGAACAACCATTACAGCCACCGCCAAATTGCAGCACTGCGACACCTTGTTCAGTCAGTTCGACCACTGACACCCGGCCACCATGGTTGGCCAGTTGTGGATTGATTTCAGCATCAATCACATATTGCACCCGCTCTTTGAGAGGAGCGTTGTCATTCACCTTGCGAACTTTGGCATTCGGCGCTTTTAAAGTCAGCTGTGAACCCATTTGATCGGTGACAAAATCGATTTCAGCATCGACTAAAAACGGTTTACTGTCAGCATCAATCACCGCATCAAAACCGTTGCAAGGCACTTTTAAATCGGAATCTTCGACCGCATCCGCCGGACAGTACGACACGCCACATTCCGCCTGAGCCGTGCCGGGATTGACCACAAACACCCGGATATTGGTGCCAGCGGCCTGCTTTTCCAACAACTTAACGAAGTGCGCCTGGGCCGCTTCTGAGATATGAATCATGTCTGAGTACCTGACTAAATTACTAGGTTAATGGCTATGATACTCCTCCAGTTCCGCGCTGCCAACCCCGCTTGAGCATTCGCCACCTTTATTGCTAAGGTGGCAGCATCAAACATCTGGAGTTGGCATGAAAAAACTTACTTTACTGGCAGCATCACTGGCGACTTTCTGTAGTCTGGGTAGCCTGGGCCTGCAACCGAATGCGTTCGCCGCATCTTTACCGACTCCCGCCCAAAGTTTAGGCTTTGAATTGGGGCAATGGCACGTCCGGCATGACCAGATTGAGCAGTATTTTCGGGAACTGGCGGTCAAGGCGCCACAACTCAGTAAATTTGAAGTGATAGGTCGTACCCATGAACAAAGGCCGTTGGTACAACTGACCATTAGCTCTGCGGCGAATATGGCAAAGCTAGAACAAATCCGTGAGCAACATCTGGCTGGCATCAACGGTAAATCCAAGGCCGATGCCGATTTACCGCTGGTGATTTGGCTTGGTTACAGTATTCATGGCAACGAGCCTAGCGGCGCCAATGCAGCAGTGAAGCTGGCGCATTATCTGCTGAGCAGTGAAGACGCTGAAGTCAAAAACTGGCTTGATAACGCCATCATTTTAATCCAGCCGAGTTTAAATCCGGATGGTCATGACCGTTTTGCGGTGTGGGCCAATATGCATCAAGGCACCTCGCCGGTGGCCGATCCACAACATCGGGAACACGTTGAACCCTGGCCCAATGGCCGGCCGAACCATTATTGGTTTGACTTAAACCGCGATTGGCTGCCGCTGCAACATCCGGAAAGTCAGGCGCGGATCAAACAATTCCATCATTGGATGCCGCAAGTGCTGGGTGATTTCCACGAAATGGGCACCAACAGTAGTTACTTTTTCCAGCCTGGCATTCCAAGCCGCAATAACCCGATGACGCCGGATGAAAACTACCAACTGACTGCTTTGTTAGCGGGTCATCACGCCAAAGCTTTTGACGAGCAAGGTAAACTTTATTACACCGAAGAAAGTTTTGACGATTTTTACGTCGGTAAAGGCTCGACCTACCCCGATGTACACGGCGCAGTGGGCATTTTGTTTGAACAGGCCAGCAGTCGTGGCCATCTGCAGGATAGTATCAATGGCCCACTAAGCTTTGTAAGCACCATCGACAATCAATTTACCACCTCGTTGTCAACGTTGCGTGGCGCTGTTGAAAACAAACAGCGCTTACAACAATGGCAGCAGCAGTTTTTCCGCGACAGCCTGCAATTGGCCAAAGACGATCCGGTGCAAGGTTATCTGTTGCAAGGTGATGCCGATCATAGCCGGCTCAGCGCCTTGTTGCAGCTGCTGAGCAAACACCAGATTGAAGTGTATCCGGTCGACAATGACCAAACATCGTCAACACAGCAGTTTTTTGTGCCGCTGCAACAACGGCAATACCGCTTGATCAAAGCGGCTTTTAATACTGCGACCAACTTTCGCGACAACACCTTTTACGACGTGTCGGCCTGGACTTTGCCGCATGCGTTTAATATCGAATATAGCGAAAGCCGGAAAATCCCGGCAGGGTTATCCAAGCAGCCGTGGCAGGCCGAAACGGTTGTTGCTGCTGAGTTAACTGCGGGCGCTTACGCTTATGCGCTGCGCTGGACCGATCAACAAGCACCACTGTTGCTACAAAAGCTGTTGCAACAAGGTTTAAAGGTACGGGCGGCCAGTAAGGCATTTAGCGCCAAAACCAGCGCTGGCGTGCAGTTATTTGCTGCTGGCACCATGGTGATCCCGGCGGGTTTGCAAAGTGATGGCTGGTTTGAATTACTCAAACAAGCGCAGCAGCAGTCCGGCTTAAGACTGGAAGCCGTCACTTCCGGCTTGACGCCGATGGGCCTGGATTTGGGCAGTAATAACATGCTGCCGGTGAATCTGCCTAAAGTGCTGCTGTTGGCAGGTCCGGGGATTAACTCGACGGAAGCAGGTGAGCTGTGGTTTAACCTGGAACGGCTGGCTGGTGTGTCGCCGACCATGGCGGAACCAACGCGGTTTGGCCGGCTTGATTTAAACAATTACAGTCACGTTGTGCTACCGGATGGCAATTACCAGAGCTTCAAAGATGATGAATTGGCAAAGCTGAAAGCCTGGGTCGACGCTGGCGGGGTATTGTGGGCTCAAAAATCAGCGGTCAGCTGGCTGGCTGACAAAGGCTTGTTACAGGTTAAATTAAAACCGGTCAGTGATTTAAAAGCCTTGATCCGGATTGAGGACGCCCGCTACGCCGACAAAGAACAGCTGGCAGGTCAGCAGCGGATTGCCGGCGCTATTTTCCAGACCGAACTCGATTTAAGCCATCCGCTCAGTTTTGGCTTACCACGGGCCGAACTGCCGGTCTTTAAAAACGCCGTGATGGTGATGCAAGTGCCGGAGCAACCTTTCGTGACCGTAGCCCGGTATCGTCAAGGCAAACAACTCGCTGGTTTTGCTGCGCCGGAACTGGTTGAACAAATCAGTCAAAGCGCGGCTTTGGTGGCACATAACTATGGCAAAGGCCGGATCATCGCAATGACCGACAACCCGGTTTTTCGAGGTTATTTTAATGGCTCTAGTCGGTTACTGGTGAACGCTTTGTATTTGGGTAAAGCCTTTGACGTTGGTTCTGACGACAACGACGGCGATGCGCATTAACAAGGTGGCGGCATCCGGCGATGTTCATTGGACATCGCTTGGTGTGCTGCCATATCGGCCGGTGTTATTGCCAGCGTCCAGACATCAATCTGCCTGACCTGATGGGTTCGTAACAACCGGCACAGCTGATCTATTGTGGCGCCGGTAGTGATCACATCATCGACCAGTAACAGATGTTCGGGTAGTGGGTCGCGATGCAGTAACCTGAATTGGCGGCGTAAATTGGCTCGTCGTTGCTGGCGGGTTAAACCAACCTGGTGCTGGCTGCTTTTACTATGAAAGATATCCAGCAACGGTATTTGCCAGCAGTCGGCGATGACAGCCGCCAACTGCTGCGCCTGATTAAAACCACGTTCTTTGCGCCGTTCAAGGCTGATCGGTACAAAACAGACGGCGTCTGGTTTGGCGCCACCACTGGCGGCATAAAGTCGACAAGCCTGTGCCAATTGCTGACACAATAACTCACCACAAGCAAAATCCTGCTGAAACTTCCATTGCCTGATCCAATATGACCAAGGCAGCTGATACCAGCTCAGACTGTATAACAGATCAAATCTGACTGGCGTTAAGCCACGCCACACGGCGGGCAACAACAAGGCATTGTGGTGATGATTTGCCAGCGACAAGCCGGGCAACGCCGCGATACAATATACACAAAGTTGTTGCTGTGCTTGCTGCACCGGCAATTGGCACCACAGGCAGCTGTTAGGGAGCAACAGATGCAACATCTGCTGTAGCCAGATTCTAACGGACGCCACTTTAAATATAGTCATTAATATTCACAAAATATAAACATTGGTGTAACTATGGCAGTTCCTGTCGCAAACGACAAACCGGTTTTGGTGTTATTACATGGTTGGGGTCTCAATCATGCAGTGTGGCAGCAATTATTGCCGCAGCTGGTTGAGCAATTTACCGTGCTGACGCCGGATTTGCCTGGTTTTGGTCTGGCGGTCAATTATCCTGAACCTTATGGATTGGCCGACGTTGCGGCGATGGTGGCCACACAAATTCCGGCGGAGAGTTTAGTGCTGGGCTGGTCGCTTGGCGGATTAGTCGCGACCCAAATCGCCCTGGATTATCCGGAAAAGGTGCGGGCATTAGCGCTGGTCGCCAGTTCGCCCTGTTTTGTAGCAGACGAAGAATGGCCGGGTATGGCGCCGCTGGTGCTGCGTCAATTTGCGGCGGCACTGGCGAAAGATGTAGCGCAGACTATCGAGCGATTTTTAGCTATTCAGGCGCTTGGTAGTGCCACAGCCCGGCAGGAAATTAAACTGCTGAAACAAGCGTTGTTGACGCTGCCATTGCCCCAGTCAGCAGCTTTAGCCGGCGGCTTAACGGTCTTGGCCGAAGTCGATTTACGGCCTCGTTTGTCAGAACTCAGCATGCCGGTTACCGGCTGTTTTGGCCGGCTTGATTCGCTGGTGCCGGTGGCGATGTTGGAGAAACTGCAGCTGTTATTACCAAAGGCTGCACTGACGATTTTGCCCAAAGCATCCCATGCACCTTTTATCTCGCATCCGGTGGAATTCAGTCAATGGTTGCTGCATTGGGCGCAGACAATGCTAAAGAAAGAGTGAGCAAATGAATGAGTGCACAGGCGAATTAGTCACTTAAAACACCGCTGTAAACAACAACGGCCAACGAAACGGCAACTATTTGCCGCTTTTGCCGATATTCGCTTGAGTGATGGCGGTTAATTGATTAGTATTTAATCATATTTGCTAACTGCCGGAGATCTACCATGGAACTTCAATCCGCATTCGCTTCAGGTTTGCAAGGATTGCAACGTGCATCCAGCGGGATCACCGAAGCGACTGTTAATATTAATCGTGAAACAACCAACGAACAGCGGGTCCGCAATGCTCAGGATACCGCTGCTGCCGATGCGGCCACACAACAACGCCAAATCCCGGTTGCTGAACCAACCAATCCGGCGGTGGATCAAAGTCTGGTGCAATTGGTCACCGAACAAAACTACGCCGAAGCCAATGTCAAATCGATCAAAACCGCCGATGAAGTGCTCGGTTCAGTGATCGATATCCGGGTATAAGCAGCAAATTATGGCCATAACCTCGGTTTACCCTAACGTCAATCCTTACATCGGCAACCCCGGTGTGGATTTGGCGCGCCGGGAAAACCTGCGGCGTGAAATTATCGAACCGGTGGCGCAGGCAGAACGTGGCGCCGCCGAGAAAGGCGTTATTTCGGAAGATAAAAGCCGTAATAACAGCAACATGGCAACCGGTACTTACAGTGAAGATGCCAGAAGTCGCGGCACCGAATTAAAACAAGCCGTGACTGGTCGTCAGGAAAACAGCGAAGGCCGCGATGGCCAGCATGAAAACAGTAATGGCAAACAGCAAAATGCCGCGCAGCAACGGCAGGAAGCGGCCGAACAACGCGAACTCGCTGAGCTGAAAAAGCGGGATGCCGAAGTTAAAGCCCACGAAGCAGCCCATGCTTCGGTCGGCGGTCAGTTAGCCAGCGGTCCAAGTTACAACTTTGATCTTGGTCCCGACGGTCAGCAATATGCTGTCGCCGGTGAAGTACAAATTGATTTGTCGCCGGTCCCGGGCGATCCACAAGCCACCATCATTAAAATGCAGCAAGTGAAAGCGGCAGCATTAGCCCCATCTGAGCCATCATCGGCCGATCGGCAAGTGGCGGCAGAAGCTGCCAGGCGTATTACCGAAGCACAAGCCGAACTTGCCAAAGAATTCGTTAAGGTGAATGAGCCACCGGCAGCCGATGGTGATTATGATGCGCTGGCTGCGTTTAGTGAACTGACCGGACGGCTCGATTTAATTGATGATCTGCCAACGAGCCGTCGGCAGTCAGACGCTATGGCGAACGATGTTACAAATGATGTAACGAATGATGGTGCCGACGATGAATTTGCTCAGCAGCGCCAAAGCCGCAGCCGTTATGTACCTCCTGAACCCCGCTTGTTAGAAATCGACAGCATAATGCTGGTACGCAAACAAGTGATCTCTGGTTTTTACGCAAGATCTACCGTTCCGGTTGAGCGTCCACTGCTGCAAATGGCGTAGTAGCCACTTTCTCATACACAGTTTTGAACTCTTTGATACAAAGCCCTCAATCTTGCCAACTGACGCTGTGATTCGCAGCATTTTAGGCATTTCCCCAATAAAAAACGCCGTCAGTTGACGGCGTTTGATTGATCTGCAAAAGGGCTTATTTTTTCATCTTTGCCAGGGCAGCAGCAAAAGCATTGCCCATCGCGGCATTGCCATTGTCGACTGGCTTGCTGGCTTTTGGCTGTGCCGGTTTCGCCGCATAACCACCAGTTTTTGCCGGTTGCCTGCCTGCGTCTGAACCAGCACCACGAGCTTGTGGTTGTTCGTCCAACCGCATGGTCAACGCAATCCGTTTGCGGTCGACTTCCACTTCCAGCACTTTCACTTTGACGATATCACCGGCTTTCACCACCTGATGTGGATCACTGACAAATTTATCGGTCAACGATGATATATGCACTAAACCGTCCTGATGCACGCCGATATCCACAAAAGCACCAAAGTTGGTGACGTTGGTGATGACCCCTTCAAGCAACATGCCTGGCGTTAAGTCAGATAATTTCTCAACACCGTCTTTAAAAGTGGCGGTTTTAAATTCCGGACGCGGGTCGCGGCCTGGTTTATCCAGCTCTTTGATGATATCGGTGATCGTCGGCACACCAAAATGCTCGTCAGCGAATTCAGCCGGATTAATACTTTTTAAGAAACTGCTGTTGCCAATAATCTGCTCGACCGATTTTTGGTGTTTATTGCCAATTTTCTCGACCAGCGGGTAAGCTTCCGGGTGCACAGAAGAAGCGTCAAGTGGGTTAGAACCGTTGCTGATCCGCAAGAAACCCGCCGCTTGTTCGTAGGCTTTTGGTCCAAGTCTTGGCACTTTCAGTAAGTCTTTGCGCTGCATAAAGCGGCCGTTGCTGTCGCGGTAAATCACGATATTTTGCGCCAGCGTTTTATTCAGACCGGCCACCCGCGCCAATAACGGCACCGATGCAGTATTTAAATCAACACCAACGGCGTTTACGCAGTCTTCGACCACCGCATCCAGCGATTTCGTCAGCAGGCTTTGATTGACGTCATGCTGATACTGGCCCACGCCAATGGCCTTGGGTTCAATTTTAACCAGCTCTGCCAGTGGGTCTTGCAGGCGACGGCCAATCGACACCGCGCCACGTAGCGACACGTCTAAATCCGGGAATTCCAGCGACGCCAGTTCCGATGCTGAATAAATCGATGCACCCGCTTCGGACACCATCACTTTGGTTAGCCGCATCTCCGGCAGCATTTTAATCACATCGGCGGCCAGTTTGTCGGTCTCGCGCGATGCAGTACCGTTGCCGATGGCAATCAGTTCTACTTTGTATTGTTTGCAATATGCGGCCAGCGTTTTTACCGATTTGTCCCACAGGTTTTGTGGGGCGTGCGGGAAAATGGTGGTGTTTGCGACCAGCTTGCCGGTTTCATCCACCACGATCACCTTCACCCCGGTACGCAGACCTGGATCCAGACCCAAGGTAGCACGCATACCGGCTGGCGCTGCCATTAATAAGTCTTTCATATTACGGGCAAAAACGGCGATTGCTTCAATTTCAGCTTTTTCGCGCAGTTCACCAAGTAAATCGTTTTCCAATTGCAGATGCAGTTTTACTTTCCAGGTCCACTGCACCACGGTGCGCATAAAAGCATCACCGGCGCGGTTTTGCTGGCGCAGGTTAAAGTGACTGGCAATCATTTGTTCGCAATTGGCGTGGGCGTTTTCGTCGTCAGCATCCGGCTGCAATTGCAGGTTTAAACAACCTTCATTGCGGCCACGGAACATCGCTAATGCGCGATGCGATGGTACGTTTTTCCAGACTTCCTGATGACTGAAATAGTCACGGAATTTGGCGCCTTCGTTTTCTTTACCAGCAACCATGCTGCTTTTCAGCACGGCATATTGGGCTAAATGGCGACGTAATTTCGCCAGTAACTCAGCGTCCTCAGCAAAACGTTCCATCAAAATGTATTTGGCACCATCCAGCACCGCTTTAATATCGGCAAAACCCGCTTCAGCATTGATGTATTCTGCAGCAGCGGTTTCCGGTGGCAGATTTGGATCGGCCAATAATGCATCGGCCAGCGGCAATAAACCCGCTTCGATCGCAATTTGCCCTTTGGTGCGGCGTTTGGCTTTGTACGGCAGGTATAAATCTTCTAAGCGGGTTTTATTGTCGGCGGCGACAATTTCCCGTTGTAACTCTGGCGTCAGTTTGCCTTGTTCGGCGATGGTTTTTAAAATCACCTGGCGGCGATCTTCCAATTCACGTAAGTAAGTCAGACGCTGATCAAGCAGCCGTAATTGGGTATCATCCAGGCCGCCGGTGACTTCTTTACGGTAGCGGGCGATAAATGGCACGGTTGAGCCTTCATCTAACAGGGCGATGGCCGCTGCAACCTGTTCGGCACGGGCGGAGATTTCCAACGCGATTTGATTGACAATCAATGACATAACTTCATATTCCTTGTGGCCGATACTATGTAATATGCATCTCAATATGCGGCTCTTAATGCTGTACTGGCTGGATAACAACGTAGATGGCCGGTATTGTCTATCTTCAGCGACAAAAAATCCAATGTTGTTACCTTGTGTTGGTATCTGCCGGGCGCAACAATGTATCCAGCACCGCCATCGTTCACCATTTTCAGCAGCAGGGTTAAAGCCGTGAAACCAAAACCAGTCATCATTAAAACCAAGCTGATCACCCGCGAAGGCTACAACGCGCTGAAAGCCGAGCACGACGAGCTGTGGTTTAAAAAACGGCCGGAAGTGACCAAAATCGTCACCTGGGCTGCTAGTTTAGGCGACCGTTCCGAAAATGCAGACTACCAGTACAGTAAACGACAGTTAAGGCAAATTGATAGTCGGATCAGGTACTTACGCAAGAGGCTAGAGGATCTGCAAATTGTCGATTATTCACCGCAGCAAGAAGGCAAAGTGTTTTTTGGGGCCTGGGTCGAAATTGAAGACGACGACGGCCAGCTGCTGAAATTCCGCATTGTCGGGCCGGATGAAATTTATAGCCGCACGGACTACATCTCGATTGATGCACCAATGGCGCGGGCGCTGTTGAAAAAGCAGGTGGATGATAGTTTTGTGGTGCAAACGCCGACTGGCGCCAAAGAATGGTTGGTGTTGGATATTCAGTATCCAAAGTCTGCCGATGCGCCTTAACTTTGTGTATCGGTGAGATAAATTTGTTCAGCTGGAATTAACGGCATCTTGCTAGTTTCTTCAGGAAATACTCTTAATCATCCATCGAGCAGCGGGAGCAGTAATGCAAAAATCAGGTTTTATCGTTTTAGTGATAGGCGGACTTTTGAATGCGACTGCAGTGCTGGCAGACGAAGAAGCAGATTATCAACAATGTTTATTAGACCATCAGCCGAAGGTGCAGTTGGAACAAGTCGTCGCCCGAGTGCGTCAGGCTTGTGACAAAGTGCACCGCGACAATCTACTGTTGCCGCGTAAAAAAGAATATTTCCGTTGTGTACTCAGTTATTTACCGCCGGTAGAGACCGATAGTGCGGTACAGGATGTGCTAGGTGCCTGCGCCAGCAAACATGATTTCCGGCGCTAAGCCGCTGTATTTATAAATCGACGTTGTCGCTTGCCGAATCTGACATGATTTGTAACACACAAAGCCCGGATCACATGTCGCCGGGCTGGCATTTTGGTTTATAGTGAGGAATTAGTTAGGAAAATTGTTACAAGGTCGCAGCTTATGCAAACTCAGGAAACCACCAAAATTCTGGTCGTGGATGACGACATGCGGTTACGCTCATTATTAGAACGTTATCTGGTTGAACAAGGATATATTGTTCGCAGTGTCGCCAATTTCGAACAAATGACCCGGTTGATGGAACGCGAAAACTTCCATTTGCTGGTGCTGGATCTGATGTTGCCAGGTGAAGATGGCCTGTCGATTTGCCGCAAGTTACGGCAGCAGGAAAATGAAATTCCGATCATTATGCTCACCGCCAAAGGCGATGAAGTGGATCGGATCATTGGCCTGGAAATGGGCGCTGACGATTACCTGCCAAAACCTTTTAACCCACGTGAATTGCTGGCGCGGATCCGCGCGGTGTTGCGGCGTAAATCCAAAGAACTCCCTGGCGCACCCACGCAAGAAGAAACGCTGGTCAAGTTTGGCCCGTTCAGCTTTAACCTCGCCACCCGTGAAATGAAAAAGGATGATCAACTGATGCCGCTGACCAGCGGTGAATTTGCCGTGCTCAAAGTGCTGGTCAGTCATGCCCGTGAGCCGTTATCGCGCGATAAACTGATGAATATGGCGCGTGGTCGTGATTATTCGGCGATGGAGCGTAGCATCGATGTGCAGGTGTCCAGATTGCGGCGGATGATTGAAGACGATCCGGCCAATCCACGTTACATCCAGACCGTGTGGGGCCTGGGTTATGTGTTTGTACCGGATGGTGTCGCCAGTTAAATGCGCGTGTTACCCCGCAGTGCCTTTGGCAAAACCGTTTTTCTGATTGGCTTTTTGCTGCTGATCAACCAGTTGGTGTCGTACTTTCTGGTGGCGGTTTATGTGATCCAGCCTTTTCTGCAGCAAACGAACCACTTGATTGCCAAACAGATTAAAGTGGTTTTTATTGATGTTGGTTATGATGACATGGTGTTGTCGCAGCAACTGACCAAGCGGTTTCAGGATGCAACCGGCATCGAGGTCTATAACGAAACCGAGGCGTTGCAACAAGGTTTACAGCAGGCGATTTTTTACCAATCCTTTTCTGATGACATGTCACGTGAGCTTGGCGGCAAAGCCGAAGTTCGCATCGAACAAAGCCAGAGTTTTGTGTTTTGGGTGCGGCCACCGCAAGCGCCGCAATATTGGGTCCGTATTCCACTGAGTGGTTTAAATGACACCGACTTTAAACCGTTACAAATTTACATTCTGCTGATTGGCTTTTTAAGTGTCGCCGGCGGTTGGTGGTTTGCAAGGCAGCTCAACCGGCCATTACAAGGTTTACAGCAAGCGGCGTTGCAGGTCGGGCGGGGCGATATCCCGGAGCCGCTACCTGAAGTAGGCTCCAGTGAAATTATTGCCGTGACGCGCGCTTTTAACCATATGGCAAAGGGCATCAAGCAGCTGGAAAAAGACCGGGCGTTATTGATGGCCGGTGTGTCGCACGACTTGCGTACGCCATTGACGCGCATTCGGCTGGCCAGCGAAATGATGGCGGAGCCGGATAGTTGGATCCGCGATGGCATCGCCAACGATATTGACGATATGAACGCCATTATCGACCAGTTTATTAACTATATCCGTCATCACAAAGAAGAAGTGCTGACCGATGAAGACCTAAACCTGCTGGTCAGTGAGCAAATTAGTGCTGAGCGGTTGCAGCAGCGTGAGGTGATTACCGAACTGGCTCACCACTTACCGATGGTGCCTCTGCGCCGGATTGCGCTGAAACGGGTGCTGACTAACCTGATTGAAAACGCTTTTAAATATTCGGATGGCAGTATTGTGGTCAGTACCGGTTATGAAAAAGGTAGCCAGCGGGTTTATGTGCAGGTGCGGGATCATGGCCCTGGTATTCCGGAAACGCAGATGGCACAGATGTTCGAGCCTTTCACGCAAGGCGATACCGCACGAGGTAGTTCCGGCTCTGGCTTGGGTCTTGCGATCATCAAGAAAATTGTCGATATGCACCAGGGCGAAATTACCCTGCATAATCATGCGTTTGGTGGTTTAGTGGCGACGGTTTATTTGCCGATCAAACATCGGGGGAAAGTGACAGGTTAGTGGCTGATTTAAAAAGAAGGTCAGGTATCAATGGGGTCAGGATCGATGGGGTCAGAGTTTAACTCTGACCCCATTGTTTATTTAATTAGGCTTTCGGGCCTGCATTGCGGATCGCTTCAGAAACATCGTATTTCTTGAAGTTATTGGCAAATTCCGCTGCCAGTTTGGCTGCGTATTGATCATACTGCGCTTGGTCAGCCCAGGTATCCCGCGGATTTAACAGCTTGCTGTCAACACCTGGAATCGCAACCGGAATATTCAGATTCAGCTGTGGCAGATGCGTCGTAGCCACTTTTGCCAGCTCACCAGACACGATAGCGTCAATAATGGCGCGGGTAGTCGGGATGTCAAAACGTTTACCCACGCTGTGCGGGCCGCCAGTCCAGCCGGTATTCACCAGATAAACTTTGCTGCCAAATTCACGCACACGCTTGATTAACAGTTCTGCGTACACGCCGGCAGGGCGTGGGAAGAACGGTGCACCAAAACAAGTTGAGAACGTAGATTCAATGGCTGAAGTGGAGCCAATTTCAGTGGAACCGACTTTCGCTGTGTAACCGCTTAAGAAGTGGTAAGCAGCTGCTTCTTCTGACAACACTGAAACCGGTGGTAATACGCCTGACACGTCACAGGTCAGGAATACGACGGCGCGAGGCTCACCAGCACGGTTGGCTAACACGCGTTTTTCAACGTGGGCTAACGGGTAAGCGGCGCGGCTGTTTTGGGTCAGACTGGCGTCTTTGTAATCTGGCGTGCGGTTGGCATCCAGTACCACGTTTTCCAGAATGGTGCCAAAACGGATAGCATCCCAAATCACCGGTTCGTTTTTCTTCGACAGGTCGATACATTTAGCGTAACAACCGCCTTCAATGTTAAACACGCTGTTAGGTGCCCAGCCGTGTTCGTCATCACCGATCAGGTTGCGTTTTGGATCGGCAGACAAAGTCGTTTTACCGGTGCCTGACAGACCAAAGAATAATGTCACATCGCCTTCGTCACCAACGTTGGCCGAGCAGTGCATTGGCAGCACGCCTTTGGCTGGTAACAGGAAGTTTTGTACTGAGAACATCGCTTTTTTCATTTCGCCGGCGTAACGCATGCCCGCTAACAACACTTTGCGATCAGCGAAATTAATCATGACCGTGCCGTCTGAGTTGGTGCCATCACGCTCAGGCACGCAAGTGAAACCTGGTACGTTGATGATTTGCCAGGCTGCTTTACCCGAGGTATTCCACTGAGCTGGGGTGATAAACAGGTTTTTGGCAAACACATGTTGCCAGGCAGTTTCGGTTTGTACGATCACGGGCAGGTAGTGCTCTGGATCGGCACCGACTTCTAAATGAGAAACAAAATGTTCAATATCGGACAGGTAAGTTGCTGCTTTGTCCCACAGTGCGTTAAACACTTCAGCTGATACCGGCTGGTTCACATTGCCCCACTGAATATCTTGTTCAGTGGTCGCTTCTTTGACGATATAACGGTCTTTTGGTGAACGACCAGTACGATGACCAGTTTTGACCACTAATGCGCCGTTATCGGCCAAAATACCTTCCTGACGACGAATGGCGTGTTCCACCAGATCGGCGACGGTTAAATCGACGTGACGAATAGTTTGAGCGGTCATTATCAGCTGACTCCTTGGGTACAGAGTTTGTGTTGTAGGGGGTAGATGTTTTCACGGCATTCTACTGTAACTCGACAGTTTCGGCGACAGAAAGTTTGCAGTATGCGACTAAAATCGTTGGCTGATGGGCTGTTCTCGGCACTATATGAATATAAATTCACATTATTATGCGTATTTGTATTTTTTCTTTGGTGTGAAGGAATAATTATTACAGGATCGGTTACAGAATATGTTGATCGTTTTTGTTGCAACCGGATAGCACCAAAAAGAAAACCCGCACCGAAGTGCGGGTTTTGCGACTGATTAGAAAATCAGTGAAGCCGTTTCATACCGACAACGGCCTTGGGATTACGACTGCTTACGACGACGTAATAATGCAACCGGTAATAACAGCAACGCCATCCAACCAAAGCTACCGCTTGATTTTTTGGCAGGCTGTACCACTGGAGGCGGTACGTCAGCAATATTTAAGGTAACCGTCGCTGGAGCTGAAGCCACTTTGCCGTCATTGGCAACGACTTCGAACACCGCTGTACCATTTGCAGTTACAGTTGGTGCAGTGACAGTCACAGTACCTGTGGTCGCGGTAACGGCAATGGCCGGACCGGATTTTTGCGTCCAGGTGTAAGTCAGTGTATCGCCATCGATATCAGTTGCATTGGCGTTCAGGGTCACTGATGCACCTTCGTTGGCACTGAAAGTACCACCGGCTGCTGTCGGAGCATCGTTCACTGCTGCAACTGTTGCTTCAACTGTAGTAGCTACCAGCTTCGCACCAGAAGTGTCTTCTGCGGTGTAAGTGAAAGTATCTTTACCATTGAAGTTTGCTTTTGGTGTGTAGATCACTTTATCAGCTTCAACTTTCGCCGCACCATTGGCTGGCTGAGTTACGATAGTCACTTTGCTCAGTGCACCGTTTGCACCCACTGCAGCTTTGTTGATTGCTTTTACGCGCTCAGTGCCGCTAGTCACGTCAACATTGATAATTTTGTTGAACGACAGTTTTTCGTTGGTCAGTACATCAGTTGCTGCAGAGACTTCATCTTCATTCACGCTGATGCTGTCTTTAGTACCCAACTCAAGATCACCCGTGTTCAGCAATGAATATTTCACGCTGACCTGGCCGCCTGGAGCAGTCGCCACGTCAAGAGCGCTGTTCGATGACGGTGCAGTACCGGTGCCTGGGGTGCTGTCGTTAGCAAAATAACGTGAAGTACCTAAGGTGCGGGTAATATCCTGTAAGCCAGTCGTCAGCGCTGCTGGAGTAGCGCCTAAGGTGCCATAGTTGAAGAAAATATCTTCAGCACCGTTCGTTGCAATCCAGATTTGGAAGGTGTAGTTGTTCGTTGCATCTTCAAATACTTTCGCATTGTTCCATTCAACAACCAAATAAACACGGCCGCCAGAATTGACAGTAGCCACATGCATGGTACCACCACCAGTACTACCACCAGCCAAATCTAAATCTGTCCAGAATGGAGCCAGAAGATTGGTCGCCGAAGTGGCACTTGGCAATTTAGCGTTATTGGCAGCTGCTGAAGGAGCAGTTGCACTATTGCTTAACTGTACAAAGCCGTTGGTCGATACGTGTAAACGGGTATAAGTCGAACCGTTAAACGTCATCGGCAGCGCAGTCAAGTTGTAGCTCAGCACGTTGTCGTCACATTCACCAGAACAGGCGGCAGCAGCGATGCCATTATCTTTCAGATTAAAGTTCGCCACTGTACCTGCTGTCAGACCAACCACTGGTTTTTTAGTGGTACCGGTCCAGCTGATACGACCCAGGTTCGTGTTGGCATCCAACAGGAATTCTGAGGCGTTTGTCACAGTTGAAGATTCTGAACCTGCCACCAGTTTGGTACCGGCTGGCGCTGTCATCGTCATCGTCACTTGTGAGTCGAATGTTTTATTGCCAAATGAAGATGTAACTTGCGTTGCAGCACCTGCAGTCATTACCGTTGCAGACGAAGTCGCCAAAGTGCTTGAATCGGCAGTATTGGCTACCCGAACCGCGATTGGCATCGTGGCTGTTGGTACACCGGCCACTGATGAAGTCCACAGTACGTTACCAAATGCCCAGCTGCCATACGTCGACATAGAGCCATCAACAGTCAGCATAAACTCAGCCGAGTCACCCGCTGTGCCGTATGGTTTCAGCGTCACTGAAGTTTTGTTTAAGCTACCTTTGGTGTTCGCGTCAGTGAAGCTGACTGCGCCGGTCCAGGTCACTTCTTTATCCGACATATTGCGGATAGTGCGGGTAAATGAACAGTTAATTACACAAGGGTTTTGCGCGAAAGATGGTTTGTCGAAGGTTGCTGCTGCTTTGACTGCACGCGACAGATCCAGACGACCGGCACCAATATCAAACGGTGTGGTTGCTGAAACAGAATCTTCTTTTTTCAGACCATTCACTGAAGATGAAGTTAAAGCAGTTTTGATTTCAACCGCAGTCCATTTTGGAAACAGTTGTTGCATCACTGCAGCTGCACCAGCCACGTGTGGTGATGCCATTGAGGTGCCGTTGTTCAGCTGGAAGGTACGTTTGTCATCAAAGGCGTCAGGTGAAGTGGCAGATAAAATGCTGCTACCTGGTGCACCCATATCTGGTTTCAGAATATTGTTGTCACCATCCGGACCACGTGATGAGAAATCGCTCATGTTGTCGGTAAATTGTGCTGAAACAATGCGGCTGCCAAAACGGCTGATGGTGGCAGGTTTAGCAGGCGAACCAACTAATGCTGTCGCAATGCTGGTGCCGTTAGCTTTAGAAATCATCAGTGAAGGTATCGTCACGCCAGGGTTCGACATTGATGTCGGCTGACCGTCGTTATTCTGCACCATGATTACAGCTTTAGCGCCGGCCAGTTTTGCATTATCAATCTTGATTGAAAATGAACAGGTGCCACGTGAAATCAGCGCGATGCTATCTTTGAAAGTATCCGCAGGGAATGCATTACAAGCCAACGCATTGGCCGGTGCCGCAACAGCTGCATCGATCACTGGCGCAGTTACATCTGCAGTGATAGTCGTGTCAAATACTGAGCCGGTAATGCCGAGCATTGGTGCTTCAGTGCCGAATGTTACTGAGTTCGCAAAAAAACGACCATGCGTGGTACTTGCAACGCTGATGCCGCTTTCAACACAGCTAGGGCAACCGATCGTTTGCGCGCCTGGGCCGTCATTACCTGCGGCAGTGACAACAACAACACCTGCATCTTCGGCTGTTTGAAAGGCAGTTTTATAAACGCTAGTAGACGGATCACCGCCGGCGCCACCGCCCCATGAGTTATTGATAACATCGGCGCCATCTTTAACTGCCCAGTCTAACGCTTCAAGTAACATTACGTTTGAACCACTGCCGGTTACCGTACCGTCAGCCCGGAATACCTGATACAACGCTTTATACGCCATCAGATAAGCACCTGGCGCTACGCCGGAAACTGTGACATCAGCAAAACCATCAGCAATTGGTTTGCCATCTGCGTCTTTTGGCATAATGGTGGTTGAACCATTAAATTTAATGGTTGTAGGAACGCCAACGGCAGTACCTGCTACGTGGGTACCATGACCGCCATTACCCAGCGGGCTCATATATTCTTGTGGCACTGTAGCGAAAGTTGGCGTGCTGAAACGTGCTGCAATCAATTTGTTGTTACAAAATGCAGGTTCAACAGTAGCGCAATAATCGGTGCTTGGACGAGAGGCTGGTGCGGTAAATCCGGCATCAGCAAACAGTGGGTTTTCCGGACGAATACCACCATCGATCACCGCGACCTTGATGCCTTTACCGGCATTCATATTGCCACCCAGTTGTTCCCAGACTTGTTTTGCTTTAACCAAGTCCAGTGACGCATCCATTTGCTCGTAATACATTTCTTCACGGTAAACCGCGGTCACGCCTTCAAGATTTTTTAATTGTGCAAAGACGTCGTCTTTGGCTGTGACCACAACACCGTTAAACACGGTGTCGTAATGACGTTCAATTTCTGCCGACGGCATCGCTTGCGCTAAAGTACTGGCGAAAGCTGCACGTTCTGCAGCCAGCACATTCATGTGTTTGACGGCTGCTTCAGAGGATAAATCCAGCTTGTTGCCTTGTTCCTGTGACTCAGACATGGCGGCACTGATAGTACCTAAAGGTGCAGTTTGTAGTTGCACGATAAAATAATGCGGGAATTCTTGTTGCAGGTTTTTGTGTTTGACCGAAGTGTCAAATTGCAATTGTCCTGATCTTTCAGGCTCACCAGACACAATTTGTGGTGCGTCCGCTATAGCGGCGCCTGATAGTGCCGCGGAAACCGCGACTGTCAGTAATGTTTTCGTAAATTTGTAACTTGTCATTGGAAGGCTTCCTGGATTTTATTAGAAAAACTTGTGCTTGGACCTTGTTGTTTTATCTATTGGTATTGCGCAGTCAATATCGACAGACAACCTGTACGTTATATTACAGATGTCGTCATTTATTCAAGTATTTGTTAAGTGCTGGTACTTGCCGATGTGCCGCTGTTGTAAACGAAACGGCATTGTTGTACAAAATTTACTCAAAAGCATAGCGCCAGCCAGCCCAGCGCGCTGTAGCTTTTTGCCGCCGACAGTTGACGATTACTGATGAAAAAGTGTAAAGTTTTTGTTGGCTTTAGTTTGATAAAACTTAACGTGTTATTGCTGCTGTCCGTTAAAATGCAAAAGCTCAATAGTTCCTCACACTGGTTTTTTCAGCTGTTCCACGCAGATTGTCGAAATTATAGGCAGCATTGCCGTAGATAGCCAAGTTTTGTTGACACACATATGACATTCATCACAAACGATGGGAAGCACCCAATGGTCGCTCCCACTGAGGTTTTTTTTTATGCAATATTCCGGGAAAACATTAATCGCAACTGCGGTGACACTGGCGTTAACAAGCACTGTACAGGCGGCGTCTCTTGAGCAATACCGTCAGGGGAAAACGGCCCTGAAGGATTTAATTCCGACACAAACTGAAGCCGTGACTCTGGACCCACAAGGGCAACGTCAGCCGACCTCTTTTTATGTGGTGTTAAAGCAGCGCAGCTTGCGCGACGTCAGCAATAAATCTGTTGATGCCACCGCAGAAATTAAACAAATTAGTCTGGATATCGCCAGCCAGCAGCAACAGGTCAGCGCGCAATTGCTGCAGTTGGATCAACAGGCACAAGTCGTGCGTACTACCAAAAATTTGGCTTCTGGTCTGGTGGTGCGGGCTTCTGAACAAGCTTTGTTCGCTTTAGCGCAAAACCCGCTGGTGGAAACTATTCGGCCTTTATATCGCCATAAACCGATGGTTGCTGATACCGCCACTTATATCAAAGCGAAAAATCTGGTCACGGCCGGCACCACCACCGGTAAAGGTATCCGTGTTGCTATTTTGGATACTGGTGTTGACTATACGCACAAAGCCCTGGGCGGCGCTGGTACAAAAGCGGCTTATGATGCTGAAAATCCGCTGGTAGCACCAAGCTGGCCACAAGGCAAAGTGCTGGGTGGTTACGATTTTTACAATAAAGATGCAAATCCACTGGACCCACGGGAAGAAGGGCATGGGACTCAGGTCGCCAGCTCGGTGAACGGCATCGCACCAGACGTGCAGTTTTATGGTTACAGCGTATGTGGTGAGTTCTGTCCGGAAGAAGCGCAAATTGGTGCCCTAGAAGCCGCGATGGATCCAAATGGTGATGGCAATATTGCCGACCGTGTGGATGTCATTAATATGTCGTTAGGTGGCGATTTTGGTACCACCGACAGCAGCTCAGGGACCGGTTTTTTAATCCAACGTGCGGCTGAACTTGGCGTCAATATGGTGATTTCGGCCGGTAATGATGGTCCAAACCCATTTATTGTGGGTGGTCCAAGTACCACGCCAAACGCACTGTCAGTGGGTGCTATGACCAATGCAGCCGGAACGACGGCAGCATTCTCAGAGAATACGATTGATGGCAAAACGGTCAGTCTGGTTGCGGCCGGTTTTAATGTCAGCAGCGTTTTTAGCTTTGATCAGACCTCGGCGCCGCTGGTGTACCTGGCCGACAACGCTTTGGCCTGTGATGCATTCGCTGACAATGCATTAGCCGGTAAAGCGGTGTTGGTGCGCCGTGGTACCTGTAATTTCGCCTTAAAAGTATTAAATGCACAAAAAGCCGGGGCGAAATTTGTCATTATTGCCAACAATGCCGCAGGTGCCGGTCCGGTGAATGCCGGTGGGTCTGATCCACTGGTTACCATTCCGGCCGTTGGTATTTCTAAAGAAGATGGCGATGCCATTATCGCGGCACTTGGCAAAGGTGCGGTGAATTACAATATTAAATCGGTGTCTGTCGCGACAGCGGGTGGTTTGGCGACATTTACCTCACGCGGTCCAGCGATGGATGGCTTGCTCAAACCAGAAATTACAGCGCCTGGTACCAATATTGTGATGGCCGCAGTTGGCTCAGGCGATAAAACCCTGCTGAATTCCGGCACCTCGTTTTCAGGCCCCATCACCGCCGGTGCGGTTAGCTTATTACGTCAGGTGATGCCAGGTCGTCATGCCCAGGAAATTAAAGCGGTATTGATGAATGCGGCCAACCCTGAAGTGTACACCCTGCCAAAAGCACATCCAAAAGCAGTGCTGGCCCCCATTTCAGCGATGGGCGCGGGTCTGGTGGATGTTGAGAAAGCAGTGAATCTGCCTGTTGCAGCCTGGGTGGATGATACGCAGTTTAAGACCAAACAAGCGGCGTTATCTTTTGGTTTGCTGAATCTGACTGCGCCGGAAAGTCTGAAAAAAACCGTGACGGTGAAAAACTACACTGCGACCAATCGTACTTACAATTTACGGATCAAAAACCGATTCGCGGCTGATGAAAGTTCAGGCGCATTAAGCTGGACGATGCCTGCGTCAATCGTGGTTCCTGCCAATCAGACCATCACATTTGAGGTGACGTTAAAAGTTGATCCTGCGAAGTTGCCACAGTGGAAGCTGGAAAATAACATGCTGGCCAGTCTGAAAGATGCAGCTTTAACTGATATCGAATATGACGGCGCGCTGGTGTTTGATGATCCAACCAGCAGCAGTGACTACGACCTGCACTTGGTTTATCACCTGTTGCCAAAAGCCAATGCCGATTTAAAAGTCAGCAGTAAAGTGGTCAGTGGTGCACCGGCCATCGTGGTGAAAAACCAAGGTGCTATTGCTGCCGATATTTACACCAGCCAGTTAATTGCCACTGACGGTGTCGATCCGGTCCGGCACGATATTCGTGGCGCCGCGCTTGATGTGGTGTCGGTGCCGACCGAAGAATGTAGCTCTGGTTATCTGATCGCACCAACGGTGACGCTGGACCAGGGGTTAACGCATTTGTTGCAGGGTAATATCGGCGTTGATATCGATATTCAGAACGATGGCGTTTACGACTATCAGCTCGACAGTATTCTGCTCAGCCGCTTTAACAACCCAGGCGCCGGTGTTACTTATCCGACAGGCTTAATGGCCACATATGCTGCACCGTATGGCACTTATAGCGGTTTTCTGTTTGATATGTACCATGCCACTGGTCAGCGCAATGTCACTTTAACCGCCTGTTTGGAGCGGGTTGGTCTGAACGCTGCCGATATCGGTAAAACGGTGACCTTGCGCTACCGTACCATTAACGACGGATTCGCCATCGGCGTGAACTGGGGCTCACCTATTGACGATTCAGTGGTCGCGAAGGCGGTGTTACAACCTGCCGCTGCGGTGTTGTTAAGTCAGGGTGGCAACGATGTCGACAGCCTGGCGCCAGGTGCCGAAGCCACGATCACCTTGCCGGAAAAAACCACTGGCAAAGGTTTTGTGCTGTTGTCTGATGTGGGTGATGCCATGTATGCCGGTGATTTATCGGCCGGGCCAAAAGCACCCGTGGTGACTGCAGGTCAAAGCTTCAGCGTCAAAGAACACAGTGCCAATGGCCTGGTGGTTGGTCAGGTGCTGGCGGAAGTTGATTTTGCAAGTCCGGTGACCGAATTTATGCTGGCAGCCAGCAGCTCAACGGCATTACATCTGGAAAAAGACGGCCGGATAGTGGTGAGCAGCAGTGCCGGTCTGAACTATGACAACGGGCTCAAGAGTGTGAAGCTTGAAGTGGTGGCAATCAATGCCGATGGCCAATCGTCAGCGCCAACCACAGTAACAGTTGCAGTGCAGAATCTGGCAGACGAAAAACCAACAGTGCAATTGAGCAGTGTAGCGACGAGTCTGGCACAAGGTACGCCGGCAGGTTCCGTGGTGGCGAAAGTGACCACGACCATTCGTGAAGCGGATGCCACAGCAAAATCTTATGCAATAAGCCCAGCATTGTTTGCCTATGTTGATGGCCATATTGTGTTGACGCGGTCCATTGGCAAAGGCGATGCTGGCAGCTACAGCCTGACGGTCAGTGTGACAGACAGCGCCGGTTTAACGTCGGATACTGCGACTGCAGCCATCACCGCAGAAAAACGTTCTGGCGGCAGCACAGGCTGGTTCGCCTTGTTGTTATTGCCGGTGGTGATGTTACGCCGTCGCCTGCGCGGCTAAGCACCAACAACCCCGCACCTTCAAGGATGACGGGTATATACCCCAGCTACGGCTGGGGTAATGAAAAAAGCCAGTCAGGAAGTTGACTGGCTTTTTGTTGCTGGTGGCGATGTCCTTCGCGGTCAGAACCTCAGAAGTTCTTCGCCAGTTGGATCAGCGCCGGAGCATCAAAATGGTAGTTGGTATTGCAGTATTCACAGCAGATCTCCAGTTTGCCTTCAACGATATGTTCTTCGATGGCTAGCTGACCGAGGCTGATAATGGCGGCTTCGCACTTTTCGCGGGAACAACCGCAGACAAATTCAACATCTTGCGCCGGAAACAACTCGACCACTTCCTGATGAAACAGTCGGAATAACATGTCTTCCACCGACAATTGCAGTAACTCAGCTGCGGTGGTGGTATCGGCGAGTGTGACAATATCAGCAAAATCAAGCTTGGCTTGTTCCTGATCAACCGGTAGCACCTGTAACAACAGGCCTGCGGCTTTGGCATGACCGGTCTGAATGTCGGTGTGTAGATAAATCCGGGTTGGTAATTGTTCAGACTGATTAAAATAAGCTTCCAGCGTATCAGCCAGACTGTTGCCGGAGATTGGAATGACCCCCTGGTAACGCTCCCCTTGATCCGGTGTCACGGTCACCAGTAAAAAACCTTCACCAATCAAGTCAATAAAACTGTCGCCTTTGAGTTCACGTTGCATCCGCACCACACCACGGAATTGCTGGTGGTTATTGCCATTCACTGCGGCAAATTTTACCGGGCCATCGCCTTGTACCTGCACCGCAATATTGCCCTCAAACTTCAGGGTGGCGGTTAATAAACTGGTCGCGGCCACGAGTTCTGCCAACAATTGTTTTACCGGCAAGGCGTATTGATGGTTTTGCAGCATCAAATCGAGGCTTTGTGCCACTTTGACTATTTCGCCTCGGACATCTTTTTCGCGGAATAAAAATCGTACCAGTTGATCAGACTGACTCATAAAACCTCTATACCCGTCATCCTTGAAGATGCGGGGTTGTTGCCTTCGTTCGTTCGCTGGAGCGCCAGCTCGGCCCAGTCACATAGAACAGCTATGCTCCGGGTCGGGCTGGCGTTCCAGTCTCTCTCTCTTGTCGCGGTTCCACCGTGGCCATCCCGCATCGTCAATGATTTAGGGTATGGTCGATTATTATTGTTGCGATTTTAGCTGCAACAGTTGGCGCCGCATTTTTTTGTCCGGTTTGGTGTCCGGATGTGGCGCAAATAACACATTCATTTTACGAAGTTCGGCGCGTTCCAACCGTAAAGTCTGGCTTTGGCTGGTTTCCTCGTACAAAGCCTGAGCGAGAGGCGCCGCAAGCCGTTTGTCTGATAAACCTTTGACGATGACGGTTTTTTCATCAGAACCCTGCGTCAGTTTAATGGTCGCGCCAACTTCCACCATTTTGCTCGCTTTGCAGCGCTGACCATTATATTGGACCTTGCCACCCTCAATCATGCTTTTTGCCAAAGTCCGGGTTTTATAGAATCTCGCCGCCCACACCCAACTGTCCAGGCGAACGGCATCACCTTGTTCTTTGCTCATAAATTCTCTTAAAACCGATGCCAGGGCCGGTTACCAAAAGTGTAAATTGATTATACATGAGGATGTCTTTGAGAGTGATGCTGACTTGCAGGGATGATGGCTGCAATGAAGCTGCAATGGGCTCCTGGTTTTATACCCAAAATCATAGAAGAAGCGGGTAGGCGACGAAGGAGCGAGACTGGAGCGCGAACCCGCCCGGAGCATAATCGTCTATGTGACTGGGTCGGACTGGCACCCCAGCGAGTGAACCCGGCCAACAACCCCGAATCTTCAAGGATGATGGGTGTAAATTTCCCAAATGGCTAAGTCTTCCAACAACTGCAAAGACTGATTTAGCATAGAGCATTTCCAATGAGTTTTTTAATCACCGTCTTGCAGGCGCGAAACCGTTCCAGTGCTTACCTATTTTGATGAACCCGACCGGAAGCGGTTGAATTAGCGTGGGTTAAAGGTTAACTTCTTCTGAGTAAAATTCATGCAAGAAGGCAATAGAATTTGCGTCTTGCGGGTTCTTTGCATGTGAAAAAACACTGTTACGACGAAAGGACTCCGACTTGAGCGATAAGAGAAAATTTCTGTACAGCGCCTCAATAGCATATGGAATACTGATATTCGTTTTACTGCCGATTGCCGCTGTCATTCAAGGCAGCAGCACTGGTGAGGCCTCCGCGTTGGTTATGATTACTGTTTTGTTTTCACTTCCTGTAGTTTTAGGTTTATTAACTATTGGGTATAGAACTTTTTCTTTCATAAAAAGCCAAGTTCATTTTAATCACTACTTCGCCGTTTTTTTTGGTGCGGCAGGTGTTTCAATAGTGTTATCGGGCTTGGCAAATATTATTGGCTTTTTTGTTATGGGAGAAATCAGCCAAGATATGGCAGGGTTCTTTTTGTACCCTACCTTAATTGTAAGTGCTTTAGCCTCGATAGTGTATTTGGGCTTCGACAAGTGGTCATAACAAAGCCATTAAAAATCGCGCTATCAGCGCTGGACTCGCAACAAGTTGCTCGCCTTTTATGGCAACGTTAACCATCTTGAGGAATCGAGCATTGAAATATATTTGGACATTGATGGCAGGAATATTATTAGCCTCTTGCGCTTCTCAACAATCGAAAATTCCCGGCACAGATATTAACGAAAAAGTATTCGAATTAAGTCCTCCGCAACTGGATATTCCAGCAATGAGCTTCGAAGCACTCGAAAAGGAGATTGGAGCCCTAAATAGATATATTGGTAGTTATCCGCCTCGATTTACCAGCGAAAGCGAGCGTGAGCTAGTTTACAAAAAGTGGCTTTCATTGGTATCTGAGGCAGAGGCTTACAACAAGGTAAACTCCAATACTGAGAAATCACTTTATTTACTTTCAGAGTTGTATCGTCAGGGCCACAACATGGACGTGTCAGGTAGCGCAGAGAAAGCACTAAGCAATCTAGATTCTTGTTTGCTTGCTAATGAGCATTCAATACCATGCAATTTTTCAGCGTCGTATTTTTATCTATCTATCGGTACTGCATATTTAGATAAAGCCGAAAAAAGTCTATCTATTTTAAAAAATCACTTTAGTCCTAAACTTAATCACGAAGTAGAGGCTGGTTACGTATTTTTATATTTATATAGACAGAATGTGCCAATGGCAAAAGAGCAAATTGACCTATTTATTAAAAGCTTCCCAACTTCATTAAGGGTTGCTGCATTTACGAACATAAAGGAAAACCTAGGTGAAACTATCGAATGGAAGCAGCAGTAATGGTTAACAAGGCGCTGCTGTCTGACAAATTTTCCGCTGTGCTCCAAATTGCCGCAGAGTGTGGCGTTAGGTATCTTCAGGAATAATTATGACAGTTGAAGAACAAATCGAGGATGACGAATACCGATCTCCACAAGAAATAGCCAGGCGCGCAATCGTCCTTACAGCCCTCATAAAGGTAGTTTTTGGTGAAGATCAGAATCGTGTTTTTGATTGGTTAAAATCTGAAAATTTATGGGAAGAACTTTCACCTTCTGAACTAAATTTCACCAAAAATACTAAAGATGAAAGAGCTTGTATAAACATATCCTGGCGATCTGAAGCTTTAGTTTCTTTGCTCTGGAGTATCAACAAAATAGTAGCACTGCCCGCTTTGAATGAACAAATCGATTTCACGCACATGTCAAAAGCAATACCTTGCTTCATGAAATCTACTTCCGATTTCATTCAGAAATGTGAACTAAGGAATGAATGTGAGATCGAGGATGAATATGAAAAAGTATTCGATGCGCACTGGAAGGTCAGGGATGCTCGTTTACATAAAAAAGCTAAACCAAAAGATATAGACTCTGGCATAGTTATGGAGAGGCACTATGGGTTTAATTATCTAATTGGCTATTGCGGGTCACCTTGGGATGAAATCACCACAGATACCTAACAAGCCGAAGCACACTTGTGCTGGCTAAAATGCGCCAGCACGGACTCGCTACACGTTGTTTCGCTCGCCCGTGTTTGGGACGTTAGCTTGCAAAAGCAAAGCCGGTGCAATTGAGCTTTTGCGGTACGTTCGGTGGGTTTGCCCGTTCGTTACTACAACGCCAGTTTTCATCGAGCAACAGGCTTGGCAAGGCACTAAAAGTAATTCAAACCGTTGGCGTCTTGCGCCAACGACCCGAAGGCGGCAGTGTGGTTTTGTGATCGCGCAGTTGTCAGTTTTTAAATTGCACGGCTGGCGCTGTTTGCTGCACGGTTCGCTAACAAAGTGCGTCACTCGCGGCCTGCGGCCGCTGGGATGCCAAACCGCGAGCGGTTTGCCACCCGTGCGCACGACGTTAGCTTTCTGGGAGAAGATAGTGAAGTGTGGATGTTGCGGTAAGGATATTGGCGAAATAGTTTTTGATAAAAGCTACAAAATGCCTGATGAAATTTGGAACCTTTCCCAAACAGAAAAAGAAGAAAGGGCGCAAATTGACTCTGACCTTTGTAGATTAGATGACAGGTATTTCATTCGCGGTGTTGCTTATCTGCCAGTAAACGGAACTGATAATTCCTATGGATGGGGTATATGGGCTGAAGTGCCTCAAGAAGATTTTTTTGATTACGTAGAAAATTATGAAGAAGATAATAGTACCAAGCCAAAATTTTCTGGCTTGGTCGCCAACGAAATACCTTCATACGAAAATACTATCGGATTAGAGCTAACGGTTCAGCTTGGGAGCGAAACGCAGCGACCAAAATTCTATTTTACTGATCCTATGCATCGATTAACCAAAGAGCAGGTTGAGGGCATCAGTATTGAAAAAGTACACAGTTTTAGTAGCAACAAAAGCTAACAAAGCTAGGCGCTGCGACGCATTTTCCGTTGCGGATTCTCCTTCACTACAAATCCGCGCGTGCTGGCGGCGTTAGGCTGGATATGTTCAAACTTTTATTTTCTATTTCTCTTTTTTACTTTGTTTTTGCATCTGAAGTGTTAGCTGATCCTCCTTCAGATCCAAGATCTGGCACAGTAACTAAAGCTGATTTTTTTCTTTATAGTTGTGTCTATGAATATATGAAGATAAATAAGATAAAGGCTTTTGATGGTAGCGTTAGTTATGCAGTCGAGTATTCGTCACTTAGTTCTGATGAGTTGAACAGACTATATGATTTAGCCCAACGCTATGCAGCTAGTATCCGGAAGCCCGATTACAATGACACTGAACATGGGCTTCCTTCAGTACTTGTGCTGTGCCAGCTTGAGTCTAAAAAGGTATAAATAAAATGGAACCGCTTATAAGTCGACCTAACAAGGTGTGCCACAGGGACGCCAAACTGCAAGCGGTTTGGCGTCCGTGCGCATGGTGTTAGTTTTAGGAGGCGTAGTGGGAATTTAAGCATGATATAGGTGTATATGTGTGCCCACATATTTTTGAGGGGTTAGCGCCGATTCTCTTCTCCGTTAGAGATTTCGACGGTTCTTACCAATTCCTTTGTGGTGATAAAAATTGTGTAGAAAGCTCAAAACCGCATTTTGTGCACATTGGTTTTATTGCAAACACAGATCCAACAATTAATGAATTAACTTGTTTAAAATCTGGAATGTTTGCAGAAAGATTTTCTTCAATAGCGGACTGGGAATTCGGTCAGCTAGAGGACTAAATTAATATCGGTACATAACAAGCAAATGTTAATCGCCCACGCTGTGCATGGGCTGCGACGGCAAAACGCATTTTCCCGCGCTAAATTTGGTAGTTATACAAGAAGAGATCTCAATGCGTAAACTTTTAACAACAACTCTACTACTTCTATCTGTTAGCGCATTTGCTGGACAATTCGCTAAAGAGGCAAATGATAATCCGTTTTTGAATGGACAACTGAATCCTAAATATGAAGGTGAATTAACCGCTTTGTCCGGCGACATTGTTGAGATTGTTGATGATCATAAGGGCAAAAAAATATACAAAATTAACTTAAATGTGGCTGGAATAATACCGATATGGGTTACCAGTTTTGCCCCATTTGCGGAAGGCGAAATTTCATTGAACAGTAAATTAGTATTTAGAGGATATATTGCTGCTTCTGATAGTCTTGACCCTACAGGCCAGTTGCGCGCAAAGATCAATTGTGAAACTTTGCTGTTAGCACTACAAGCTGATTCCATTAAGTAATTGTATGACAATCGCCTTAAACATCGCGGCCTCATGCCGCTGGACTCGCAAAAGTTGCTCTCCTGTGTGGCGGGCGTTATGTGTAAATGGCTATGAACCAATTAATTGAAAGAGAAATGGAAATACTCTGGTCTGACGTCAAAAATTATGACGTCGATCAGAAGGTTGAGTCATTTAAAAGGTTGAAGAACTCCGCAACAGTGGAAGATTTACCGAGATTGGTTGAGTTGTTGAAATCCGATAAAAATGATTTCTGGGTGCGAGAACTACTTTCAGAGCCAATTTCTGATCTCGGAGGCACGACATATCTACTTGAATTATTCGATGCTCTTGAGCTAAACGAACAAGATGGTCACGACAATGATGGTTTTAACCACTCTCTTACAGAAATTGCGTGGTCAGACCCAAAAGGATGTAAGGAAAAATTAAATATTCTGTTGGCGGAACCTGATTTTCGCCATCGGGAGGTTGCCGAATGGCTGTTGACATTCTGCGAATAGTTACGCATAACAAATCCTCAAGAGGTTCGCTGCGCTCACTGGGACAGTCCTCACCGGCGCAGCTTCGCAGTATCGCGCCAGCTCGGCCTGCCCTTTAGCTCGGCGTTAGGTTTTGTGATAACTATGATTGAACTTCTTTTAATCGTTATTTTAGCGAGTGGTTTTCAATGCTTAGTCTTGGAGATTTTTTGCCGCTTCCAGGTTGGTATAGTTTCTTTGCCAAGAACGGCATTAAATTTAACAAAACATTACTTTGCATTATTGCCATTCGTTATCTTTGTGGTGGGCTATGTAAAGTTAACCAACTATTTGGTCAGTTCTTTAGGTCTTAGTAGCCTCAAAGGATCATTGCTCCTACTTGGGTGCGTAATTTGTTATGTCATTCCTGTAGTTTATTTTATGGATTATCGATATAAAGGGTTGGTCATTAAAATTGAAGCTTGGCGTAAAAACACATAACAAGCGCAGGCACAAACAGCCACTGCGTGGCCTGGACCTCAAGCGCTGCGCGGGTTTTGGCCTGTGCTGCGAGCGTTAGAGATTGCCAAATGTCAGACCAAGTAAAATGTGACAAACATGAATTCGGAAAAGAAACTTGGGTTTGCGAACATCTTTTAGATAATCCAAGCCAAGAATGGTTTTCGAGTCCAATTACAGATGAGAATCCTTGGCCGGATGCTTGGTGCAAACTATGTGACCAAGAGTATTTGAAATATGGTGAGTGGAATGATTCAAATGCGGAATCAATAAACATTAAGCTTTTATGCCACCAGTGTTATGAGTTCAAAAGATCTCAAGAGATTCAGTAGTAAAAATCTCTAACAAACGCCAGCACACCGCGCCTGCGGCGTTGGACTTGCACCAAGTTGCTCGGCCGTGTGGCGGTAGTTATGTACCAAATATCGGATTAACATCCATGCTCTTATAAAAAATACGGATGATCCTAATTTGTTGACTGGCTGTTTGCTGATAAAAGGTGACGTGGCTGCCTTGAGGAGAATTTCGGTATCCCTCTCGGATTTTATCGCATGATTTACCGATGTCGGGGTTTTCGGCCAAGAGCCAAAATGAGTCATCGAATTGTTTTAAATAAACATTTCGTTGCTCATTTCCCCACCGGCGCTGGGTAAATAAAGCGATTTCCCGTAAATCGGTTTTAGCCGCGACAGTGAGATTAAATGCCTTCATCAAGAGTTTTCATGATCGAGTTCATTGATAAAGCTATCGAGGTCATAATCAGCGTCACCGCTTTGTTCACCTTCTACAAGTAGTTGACGAAGTGTCTGAAGTTTGTTTTCTTGGTTTTCGAGTAATCGTAGTGCTGAGCGTATAACTTCGCTCGCTGAGCCGTAGCGACCACTTTGGATCTGGCTGGTAATAAAGCCCTCGAAGTGGTCTCCAAGAGTGATACTAGTGTTTTTAGCCATGCATAGATCTCCAAATACCAAAAAGTACCTAATTATGGTATCCGGCAACTTTCATGGCAAGGCGCATAACAAGTAATCATTATCGCCAGCAAAAAGCGCTGGCTGCGACGTCTGTTTTATCTTCTCGGCAAAGAACCAACATGAAGACTTTTGGACGACATATATTTTTCGTAAAAGCTGCATGCCTACCTGGTTAATTCATCACATTTTGTGTGAGTACATGTTTACCAATCCAATACAGCTACATACTCCACAACCATTTATCGAAACGTCATCTGGTTGTGCTATCGTTCGGCTCTGCGGTTGAGTTTGACAGCAATAATCCCGGTAAATAGCTGGCGCGGCCATGCCATAAAGCGTAGTCTGCCTCCAGGATTGCCAGTTGGTTGACGGTCGATGTCTGCGAAATTTTGCTGAAGATGGTCAAGCGCAGCCGGTTGCGTTTTATTTGTGTCAAAGGTCGTTATTCTTGCTGTATTAAGTTGTTATTTTTTAGTAAATTCCAAGCCTGCCCTTGTTGATACTGGTGCAACTGAGTAAGATTGAATTTGGTCGAGAAAAGAATTAGAAACAATGAATTTGCGTCCCTTACCACAAATTGACTGGATGACCCTGGCAACCCGCTTTTCAAAACGGCTGCCGGCGCCGCAACTGAACAGGTTTTTCAGCCTGGTTTTGGTGTTGTTGTTGGCCTGGCTGGCGGCACGGCTCACCTGGATACTCTGGCCTGCACCGGCAGTGTCGTCACAAATTCAGCCGGATCTGGTGTCAAGCTCCCAGCCGACCAGCTCACCATCACTCGACGCTTTATTAGCGGCACATTTATTTGGCAAGTATCAAGAAAAAGCTGCAGAACCAGTACCGGTCGCGGTCGTCACTGAAGCGCCAAAAACCAATCTGAATGTCAAACTGACCGGCGTGGTCGCCACCAAAAATCAACCGGAACAAGGCACCGCCATCATTGAAAGTAATGGCGTGGAGCAAGTGTACGCGGTGGATGAACAAATCGAAGGTACCAGCGCAAGTCTGAAGCAAGTGCTGGAAGATAGGGTACTGCTGCAGGTGAGTGGTCGTTTTGAAACTTTAATGCTGGACGGTCTGGAATATCAGCAATTGAGTAACGAAAATGCACCGATTGCTGAAGGTATTCAGGAAGTTCCCGCTGCACCAGAACCTATGGCCTATAGTCCGGCACAAACTGATTTAAATGAAGCGCGGCAGGAAATGTTGGCAGAACCAGCCAAGTTTTTTGACTATGTGCGCGTTACACCGCGCCATCGTAATGGCCAGATGTATGGATATGCCTTGTTACCTGGCAAAGATCCGGAATTGTTCGCGCGGATGGGCTTGATGCCCAATGACGTGGCCATCGAAATTAATGGTGTGCGGCTGAACGATATGCAGCAGGCTTATGGCATCATCAATGAATTACGCGAGGCAAAAGAAGCCTCAATCAAAGTGGAACGTGACGGTGAGATTAAAGATGTTTTATTTACACTGTCACAATAATCATCAGCTAATAATGGTTCGCACTCAATGAATTTAAAGTCAATCCGTCGTCCGGCCGCCTGGTCCTGGCTGGGCGCAGGCGCCCTGGCCCTGCTGAGTTTTTTCACCGCTGCAGTTGAATATCAACCGAACTTCAAAGGCACCGAAATCAACGAGTTTATTAATATCGTTGGTAAAAATCTCAATAAAACCATCATCGTCGACCCGCAGGTGCGTGGCCGGATTAATGTGCGCAGCTATGAAATGCTGAATGAAGCGCAGTATTACCAGTTTTTCCTGAACGTACTGGAAGTCTACGATTTTTCAGTCGTCGAGATGAAAAGCGGCGTATTAAAAGTGGTACGGCAAAAAGACGCTAAAATGTCGAATATTCCGGTGGTCGGCGACACCAATGGCGGCATTGGCGATGAAATGGTCACCCGCGTGGTGCAGGTGAAAAACGTTTCAGTGCGTGAATTAGCGCCGTTGCTGCGCCAATTTACCGATCAGGCCGGTGGTGGCCATGTGGTCAACTATGACCCATCCAACGTTATCATGATGACCGGTCAGGCTGAAGTGGTGAACCGGTTAGTGGATATCATTCAGCGGGTTGATAAAGCCGGTAACCAGGATATTGAAATCATCAAGCTGAGCTTTGCATCGGCTGGTGAAGTGGTGCGGATTTTAGATAACGTCTATAAAAAACAAGGTCAGGGCGACCAGCCAGAGTTTTTGATCCCAAAAATTGTCGCTGACGAGCGCACCAACAGCGTGATCGTTTCCGGCGAATTGCAGGCTCGGCAGCGGGTGGCGGAAATCGTCAAACGACTGGACGCGCAGCAGGAAAATCAGGGCAATACCCGGGTCTATTACCTGAAATATGCCAAAGCCGAAGATTTAGTGAAAGTATTGCAAGGGGTCAGTAATTCGATGGTGGCAGCGCAAGCTGCACCGGCACAAGGCCAGGGCGCAGCCCAAAGCCGCAGCAGCGGTAGTCGCAGTGATGTCAGTATCGAAAGCCATGCCGAAAGTAACTCTATCGTTGTTACCGCCCAGCCAGACATGCTGCGAAGCTTAGAAGATGTGATCCGGCAAATTGACGTGCGCCGCGCGCAGGTGCTGGTCGAAGCCATTATCGTGGAAGTAGGTGAAACGGCCGGGATTAACCTTGGAGTGCAATGGATTAGTGCGCAAGGTGGGATGCAGCAATTTACCAATGGTGGTGCATCAATTGGCTCCATTGCTGCTGGTGCAGCTGCTGCGCGTAAAGTGCCTCAGCCAGACCGGACCGACCAGTCGACGATCCCCGGCGTGCCGAGTACCACTGTTCCGGTACCCGATGCTCCTGGCGATTACAGCACCTTGGCCTCAGCCCTAGCTGGCGTTAATGGAACTATGCTTGGCATTGTCAAAAACGACTGGGGCGCCATTCTGCAGGCCGTATCCAGCGACAGTAACTCGAATATTCTGGCCACGCCGCACCTCACCACACTGGATAACCAGGAATCGTATTTTATTGTTGGTGAAGAAATTCCGATTAAAACCACCACCAGTCCGGGTCAGGGCGGCAACAATCCGTTCACCACTCTGGATCGCCAGGAAATTGGTATCAAGTTAAAAGTCACCCCGCAAATCAACGAAGGCAATGCGGTGAAATTGACGATTGAACAGGAAGTGTCGGGCCGCGCCGGTGAAATTGAAGGCAACCCGATCATCAGTAAACGTGAAATTAAAACCACGGTGATGGCAGAAGATGGCGCTACTGTGGTGCTCGGCGGCTTAATTGATGAAGACGTGCAGGAAAGCGAAGCTAAAGTACCGCTCCTGGGCGATTTGCCTTTACTAGGCGCATTATTCCGTTCGACCACCACTTCAAAACGCAAACGCAATCTGATGGTGTTTATCCGTCCGACCATTATGCGTGAAGGTGGCGTGATGAACGAAGTGAGCCAGCGCAAATACAACTATATGCGTGCGCAGCAACTGGCGGAGCAGGACAATGGTATCAAATTAATGCCGGATACCGACAAGCCAGAAATGCCGGTGTGGGGTCAGGAACGTGCATTGCCACCGGAAATTCAGCAGAAGCTGGATGAAATGGAACCGCTGAAGAAACAAGAGCAGGAACAGAACTAAATGGCCGCCCTGGAACTGGAAACAGAACTGCTGGCGGCTGAGTTTTCGACCGCTGCCGATGAGGGCGAAGTGCCCGCTTATGTGCTGGCGCGGGTCCGGTTACCCTTTGGCTATGCCAAACGCCATGGGGTGTTGCTGCAACAAACCGCCAACAGCTGGCAGTTGGTGATCAATCCAAATACCAATGCCGCTGCACTGTTAGAGGTGCGGCGGGTACTGGCGCAACCATTCACAGTGCAAAAAATTAGTGCGGTGGAATTTGAAGCCATGCTGGAAGCGGCGTATCAGCGCGATTCCAGCGAAGCCCAACAAATTATGGAAGACATCGGTAACGAGGTGAATTTAGCCTCCTTGGCCGATGAAATTCCTGAAACTGAAGATTTATTAGAAAACGAAGACGACGCGCCGATTATCAAGCTCATCAACGCCATGCTCGGTGAAGCCATCAAGCTTGGTGCTTCAGATATTCACGTTGAAACATTCGAAAAAGCCTTAGTGGTACGGTTTCGCATTGACGGTATTTTACGTGAAATGCTCAGGCCAAATCGCAAGCTTTCCAGCTTGCTGGTGTCGCGGATTAAAGTCATGGCGAAACTGGATATCGCTGAAAAACGGGTGCCACAAGATGGCCGCATCAGCCTGCGTATTGCCGGTCGGGCAGTCGATGTGCGGGTTTCTACCATGCCATCCAGCCATGGTGAACGGGTGGTGATGCGCTTGCTCGACAAAAACAACTCCCATCTGAATCTGGCCGATTTGGGCATGACCCTGGCAGTGCAGGAGCAGTTCGCCCGGCAAATTTTAAAACCGCACGGCATTATTCTGGTCACCGGGCCTACCGGCTCTGGTAAATCCACTACTTTGTATGCGGGTTTAACCGATATTAATACCAAAGATCGCAATATTTTAACCGTCGAAGATCCGGTTGAATATGAGCTGGAAGGCATCGGCCAGACCCAGGTCAATACCAAAGTGAATATGACCTTTGCCCGTGGTCTGCGCGCCATTTTGCGCCAAGACCCGGATGTGGTGATGGTCGGCGAAATCCGCGATTTAGAAACGGCGCAAATTGCAGTGCAAGCCAGTTTAACCGGCCACTTAGTGCTCAGTACCCTGCACACCAACACTGCTTCCGGCGCTATTACCCGGTTAGAAGACATGGGCGTGGAACCGTTTTTGTTATCCTCGAGTTTACTTGGCGTGCTGGCGCAGCGGCTGGTGCGGACTTTATGCCCGCATTGCAAAGAAGCGCATGAGCCGGATAAAGAAGAACGTAGTTTCCTCGGTATTACCAAAAAAGACGGTCAGCTGATTTACCGCGCTGTGGGCTGTGAGCAATGTAACCAGACCGGCTATCGTGGCCGCACCGGTATTCATGAACTGATTGTCGTGGATGAACATTGCCGTGAACTTATTCATAACGGCAAAGGCGAGCAGGCGATTGAGAAATACATCAGAAGCCAAAGCCCGAGTATCCGGCAAGACGGTTTTTCCAAAGTACTGGCTGGCGTTACCACGCTGGAAGAAGTGCTGCGGGTGACGCGTGAGGATGCATAGTGGCGGCATTTGAATATCAGGCGCTGGATAATAAAGGCCGCAAAAGCAAAGGGGTGTTGGAAGCCGATAACGCCCGCCATGCGCGGCAGTTATTGCGTGAGCAAAAACTGACGCCGCTCATTCTGGAATTGGCGTCGCAGCAAGAAAAAATACTGGCCAGTGGCAAAAAATGGTTTCAAAGCGGTATCAGCGCCAGTGACTTAGCGCTGATCACCCGTCAAATTGCCACTTTGGTCGAAGCCGCCTTACCGATTGAAAATGCCTTGCAGGCGGTCGCTGAGCAATGCGAAAAACCACGTTTGCAAAGCATGATGATGGGCGTGCGTTCTAAAGTGGTTGAAGGTTATAGTCTGGCCGAAGGTCTGGCCGAATATCCTTATGTGTTTGACCATTTGTTCCGGTCAATGGTCGCTGCTGGTGAAAAATCCGGGCACCTCGATGCGGTATTAAACCGGTTGGCCGATTACACTGAACAACGCCAGCATATGCGCAGCCAAATCATGCAGGCGCTGTTGTATCCAGCCATTCTGACGTTTTTTGCTATCGCAGTGATCAGTATGTTGCTGGTGTTGGTGGTGCCGAAAATTGTTGAGCAGTTTGAACATATGGGGCAAAACCTGCCTGGTGCCACGTTGTTCTTAATTGCTGCCAGTGAATTTATCCGCTCTTACGGCATTTTTGTACTGGCAGGCTTACTCATCGGTATCACCGGCTTAAAACGTGCGTTACGCCAACCGGCGTACCGGCTGAAATATGACCGTATGCTACTCAAAGCCGGCCTGTTCGGGAAAGTCAGCCGGGGTCTGAATACCGCCCGCTTTGCCCGTACCTTAAGTATTTTGAACGCCAGCGCAGTACCGCTACTCGAAGCGATGCGGATCAGCGCTGACGTACTGGATAATACTTTTATGCGTCAAGCCATTGCCGAAGCAACCTTGCGGGTGCGCGAAGGGACGTCACTGCGTAATGCGCTGGATCAAACCAAACTTTTTCCGCCGATGATGCTGCATATGATTGCCAGCGGCGAGAAAAGTGGCCAGCTTGATGGCATGTTAGAGCGTGCAGCAAATACCCAGGACCGGGAATTTGAAACCCTGGTGACGGTCTCATTAAAAATCTTTGAACCGGTGCTGGTTTCAGTGATGGCAGGTATGGTGTTATTTATTGTATTGGCCATATTACAGCCAATACTGGCGTTGAATAATTTAGTCGGAGGAGGTTAGCAAGATGCAACAACAACGTGGTTTTACTCTGTTAGAAGTGATGGTGGTCATCGTGATTTTAGGCATTATCGCCAGTATGGTGGTGCCCAATCTGATGGGCAACAAAGAACAAGCTGACCGGCAAAAAGTGGTGGTTGATATTCAGCAACTGGAAAATGGTTTGGACCTGTACAAGCTCAACAACGGCTTTTACCCAACCACTGAACAAGGTTTACAAGCGCTGGTGACTCAGGCAACCAGCGAACCAATTCCACGGTCATTCCCGGAAGGTGGTTTTGTTAAACGTTTACCAAAAGATCCATGGGGCGGCGAATATCAGTTGGCAAGTCCAGGTGAAATGGGCCGGATTGATGTGTTTTCGGTTGGGCCCGATCGCACCCCAGGTACCGAAGATGATATCGGCAACTGGAATCTGGACGGCGCTGAGCAACAAAATTAATGAAACACCAACGCTTGACCACAGGTTTTACCTTAATCGAAGTATTGCTGGTGATCCTGTTGATTGGGCTGTTGGCGTCGGCAGTAGTGATTAATTTCAGCGGTGAAACCCGCGACAAACAGCTGGAAACTCAAACCGGGCGATTGCAGCAGTTGGTGCATATCGCCTCGGAAACCGCGATGTTAAAACAGCAAGAGCTGGGGCTGTTTGTCGACAATGAAGGTTACCGTTTTATGCTGTTTCAGGATGATAAATGGCACAGCATTCGTGAGCCAAAGTCGTTACGGCCACGACAGTTCCCGCCCGGATATAAGATCGAGTTGGAACTGGAAGGGCTGGAGTGGAGCGAAGGCAATTTATTAAGCCAGCTGGAATGGCAGGAAGAAGACGATACCCTGTATGAAGAAAACAGTTTTGACCAGCGCGAAGCGGAAAAACTGCAGCAGGAAACCGAAGATGGCAAAACAGCGGTGCCGAAACTGCGCACTGGTTTTGAAATTGCGCCACGGCAAAAAGATGACCCGAAATTGCCACAAATTTATTTGTTATCGTCAGGCGAAGTCACGCCATTTTTACTGACCGTGCGTGACGATACAGAATCCCCGATCTGGAGTCAGCAGCTCAAAGCGGTGTTTAGTATTCCGTTGGAGCGCACTGAGGTGAATCGTGATCGTTAACCGGTGGTCCAGTCAACAACAGAGCGTCAATGGTTTCACGCTGATTGAGCTGTTAGTGGCGATGGCGATTTTTGCCATTGCCGGCGTGGCGGTGATGCGGGCCACTACCGAACATATTCGGGCGGTGACGCAACTGGAAGAGATGACTATCGTCAGTTTTATTGCTGAAAATCAGCTACAACTGGCCAAACTTGAAAAAAAATGGCCACCGGACAAATCGCTGGAAGGCGAAGTGACGATGGCAAACCGCAATTGGCGTTGGGTTCAACAAAGCATTGAAACACCGGATCCAAATTTCCGGCAGTTAAAAGTCAGTGTCAGTCCGGCAGACGAACCGGCGCGGGTGCTGTACAGCCTGCAAACTTTTGTCGGTAAAACAGATGAATAACCGTGGTTTTACCTTTATCGAAATGCTGCTGGCTTCGGCGATTTTTGCCTTAGTTGGACTGGCGTCGGTAGCGGTACTCGATAGCGTGACGCGCAGCGATACCGCCTCGCAACAAGCCATGCAACGCTTACAGCGGTTGCAGCAGGCGATGATGATTTTGGATCGTGATTTATGGCAAATTACACCACGGCATATTCGGGTCAGTGGTGAAGCGCCGGTGAACGTGGTGCTGGCGGGCAGTCAAAACTGGCTGGAAAGCGATGATGACGGTTTTTCTTTTAGTCATGCTGGCTGGACCAATCCCGGCATGATTTTACCGCGCAGTGAAGTGCAGTTGGTGGGGTATCGCCTGAAAGAAAACAAACTGGAACGGCTGTTTTATTTGTATCCGGATGCGGTCACCGGCACCGAACCCCAGGTGCAGGTGTTACTGGAAGAGATCGACAGTCTAAAAATACGCTTCCTTGATGCGGAAGGTGTCTGGCAGGAAAGCTGGAATCAAGCAATTTTACCCAAGGCGTTGAAAATCCAGCTGACGCAGCAAACCACTGGTGAACTGGAACGGGTTTTTAGTATGCCTGAGGGGCTGACCAAATGAAGCCTGCACCGAACAATTTAGCCCGACACAAACATCAAGGCGTGGCGTTAATTGCCGTGCTGATGGTGGTGGCGCTGGTGGTGGTGATTGCCGTTTCGATGAGTGGCCGGTTGCAGTTGCAATTACAGCGACAGTTGAATTTACAAGACCGGCAACAAGCATTATGGCTGGCGTTGGGGGCAGAGGAGTTTTCCAAAAATCTGCTAAAACGCACTGCTGCTGGCAAAGATACTGTTAATTTGTCGCAGGAATGGGCGGCGCAAGGCGCTACTTTTCCAGTCGAACAAGGCAGTATCAGTGGCAAAATTACCGATTTACAAAGTTGCTTTAATTTAAACGCCCTGCAAAAAGCGCAGGAACCGCTGCAGCCTGGCAACAATCGTGATCCGAATAATCAAGATCAAAACCAAGATCAAGATCAGCAGCAGGCAGGCAACCAGGAAAAAGAAAAACCACCCGGGCCAAACGCCAAAGGTGTTCCAGTACTCACGCCAGCTCAACAAAGCTTTCAGCGGTTGTTGGAACAATCTGCATCTGAATTATCGATGCCGGCGGAATATCTGGTGGCGCGGTTAACTGACTGGTTGGACGCAGATACCGTGTTACAAAGCGCCGGTGGCGCCGAAGAAAATGATTATGCAGCGCTGGAGTTTCCGTATTACACCGCCAATAGTCTGATGGTGAGTAAGTCGGAACTGCGGGTTTTACTCGATATGACGGCCGCCGATTATGCACTGGTGGCGCCTTTGGTCTGTGTGATCCCGCAGCAGTATCAGCTGCAATTGAATGTGAATACCATCAGCGAGCAACAAGCGGCGTTGTTGTCTGGATTAATCCCGGGCTTAACTGAAGATGAGGCGCAGGCATTGATTAGTTCAAGGCCGGAAAAGGGCTTTGAAAATGTTGAACAGTTTTTTGCCAGCAGCCAGCTCAGTGGGTTGCAGCTGAGCAATGAAAGTAAGGCGTTATTCAGCGTGACTTCCGGTTATTTTCAGGCGGAGCTGACGGTGCAGTTAGCGGACAGTAGTTTTAAATTGACCTCGGTATTAAAAGTTAATGACAATCAAGTACAGGTGGTCGCTCGGCGCTTTGGAGGCCAAGGGTGAATGAACAACTAATAATCAGACTCGGCAGTTTGGCAACGCAGCCGGTGCAGTGGCTGGTCTGGTCGTCGCTGACGGAAGAAGTCATCGCATCTGGCCGTTTAGCCCAAGCAACGGAACTGCCGGAATTGGCGCAGCGGCTTGGTCAAAGACCCGTCATCGCGCTGGTGCCCGCTTGTGATGTGGTGCTGAAAACCATCGCATTACCCGGTAAGCCAACGCGGCAATTGCTACAGGCGTTGCCGTTTATGTTGGAAGAAGATCAGGCTGAAGACATCGAACAACTGTTGATCGTGCAAGGCAAATCATTACTGGTGAACAATCAGTACCAGCAGCAAGTGGCCGTCGTGCGCCGCTCGGTCCTGGAAACCTGGTTATGCTGGTTGCAGGATGCCGGCTTCAGTGTACAAAAAATGGTGCCGGATGCCTTGTTGTTGCCGGAGATACCAGAGCAGGCGGTGGCAATTGAATGCGGCGAGCAGTGGTTATTACGCCAGGGCTCATGGCAGGTTAGCTGCATTGACAGCAGCTGGTGGCCGGATTATCTGGCACTACTCGCCTTGCCATCGGTGCTCAGTTATAGCCCATGGCCGGAGCATATTTTGCAGCCACATCAACTGGCACCGGCTGAATTGCCACTGGCGTTATTGGCCAGGCAGTTAACCAATCAATCCTTTACTTTATTGCAAGGTGACTACGCGCCAAAACGACCGAAGAACAAACACTGGCAACAGTGGCGGTTAAGCAGCACCCTGGCTGGCGTGTGTTTGTTGCTCTATCTTTGCACGGTCGGCCTGGAAGCATGGCAATTTCAGCGTCAGGCAACTACCGCCAATGCTGAAGCGATGGCACTGTATAAAAGTAAATTTCCAAACGAGCGGGTGTTTAATCTTAAACAAAATATCGCGCGTAAAATGGCGGCTAGTGGCGGTGGTGATCCGAATCAAAGTTTGGTTGGATTATTGTCACAAGTGCAGCCGTTGTTAGCCCAACAGCAAGGCCTGGTGCTGGATAATCTGAAGTTTGACGGCAAAAAAGCCGAACTGCGGTTTCAGGCAACGGCCAATGGCTTCCAAAGTTTTGAACAGCTGAAAAACGCGCTGCAACAACAGGGTTTTCAGGTAGAACAAGGCGCGCTCAGTAACATCAATGGCAAAGTGCAGGGCACCATCACGATGCGGGGCAAAGCATGAAACAATTGAAATTATGGTGGACTTCGCTGCAGCCACGGGAGCAACGGTTAGTCAGTGTTGGCGGTGTGGCATTTGTGATTGGCGCATTTTATTGGTTATTGTGGCAACCGTTGCATCAAAGCCGGGTGACTCAGCAACAAGCCGCAGAAAACGCCCGGGCGCAGCTGATCTGGTTGCAAACCCAGCTGCCAAAGTTGTCACAGCAAAGCAGTGCAGTACGCACCTCAGCCAGTCTGACTGAAGTGGTGTCGCAGACTTCGCGCAATTTTCAGGTGCAGGTCAGCCGGATGCAACCGCAGAACGAACAACTGCAACTGTCGCTGGAAGATTTAGCCTTTGACCAATTGCTCCGTTGGTTGCACGAGTTGCAGTATCAGCACGGCATTCGTTTGGTGCAACTGGACATTGCGACCAGTGACACACCGGGCCAGGTGCGGGTGCGCCGGATGTTAATTGAATAACGATTGATCCAATCGCAGTTGATTGAAATGAAGGAGTAAAAAGCGCAGTGTGATCATCGATCGATTGTGCTTGAGTTTTCAGATGAAAAAATCGATTTTATGGGGCTGCGGCCTAACCGCCTATGTCGTGTTCGCTGTAACCCTGGCCCCCGCCAGTTTGTGGCTAAAGATGCTGCCATTGCCTGCTGACGTCAAGCTTGGTGCGGTGACCGGGACTTTATGGTCGGGGCAGGTTGCCGGAGTGCAGCGTGCACCCTTGTATTTCCCAGAGCTGCGCTGGCAGCTCCAACTGGCTCCGTTATGGCGGGGGAAAGTTGGCGTGACGCTCAATGGTGGTGAGTTGCGTGACACCGAACTGCCGTATCTGCAACTGGCGGCAGAGCTGGGTGTTGGTGCTATCGCTGTGCGCCAATCGACAGTTCGGTTGCCGATCGCGGGGATCATGCCGCAACTGCAATTACCGATGCCGGTTGATGCAACTGGCGCTTTGGTGTTGAACATTCAGCAATTTACGCTGGGTCAGCCATACTGTAGCGCCCTTGCCGGGAACGCCAGCTGGCAACAAGCTAAATTTAAAGCGCCGAATGGCTGGATTGATTTAAATGCTATTCATTCCACGCTGAACTGTGAACAGGGCAATATCAGTCTGCAAACCAGTGCCGACAATCCGCTAGGTTTATTAGTAAAAGCCGAAGTTCTGGCGGGCAGTTATCGTATTCATGGTAGTTTGAAGCCAGACGCTGCCATGCCAAAAGAAGTGCATCAGGCAATGCAGTTTGTTGGCCAGCCCGACGGCGAAGGACGGTTTCCGCTGACGCTACAAGGACAAATTCGAAGCCAATAAAAAAAGCGCCTGCGGGCGCTTTTTTTATTGGGTCAGATGATTCGCGGCCCTGCGCGCCTGATTAGCGTGGTGTACGAATATCATCCAGTAGCACCGAATAATCGGTAATAGACGCAAAATCCGTGATATCCCGCACCGGCTGTTGGCTATCAGGGTTAGCCACGGCTAATAAATGCCGGATACCAAAATCGGCGGCGGCTTGCAGGATAGGTAAGCTGTCGTCGACAAACAACGTGCGTTTGGGGTCAAAACCTAAACGATGTTGTAACTTGTGCCACAAGGCCTGACTTTCTTTGGTGACGCCAAATTCGTGGGTGGAAATCAGCACATCGATGTAATTACTGAGTTCAGTGCGTTCGATTTTCAATGACAAGCTACCTGGGTGGGCGTTGGTGACCAGCACCACTTCGCGGCCGCTGTCTTTGAGCGCCTGTAAAAAAGCCGGCACGTCGGCGCGCATAGCAATTTTGTGCATCACTTCACGTTTTAGTTCAGTGATCGGCAGTTGCAACCGTTTGCCCCAATAATCCAGACAATACCATTCCAGTTTGCCTTGCAGCACCGCATATTCAGCTTGCAGCTGTGCTTTGGCGTCGGCCACGCTGATGCCGGTAATTTCGCTCCAGCGGATGGGTAAATGCTCCAGCCAGAAGTAATTGTCAAAATGCAGGTCCAGCAGCGTGCCGTCCATATCCAGTAAAACAGTGTCGATATCTGCCCAATCCAGCATAGGTTTTTCCGTCTATTCGCTTTATAGTATTTATACCCGTCATCCTTGACGATGCGGGGTTGTTGGCCGCCTTCACTTGCTCAGTTGCCACCTACCCGCATCATCGATGATATAAGGTATACAAAAACATCTTTACAACAACGCATTGTAGCAGAGGCAGTGGCATGGCTGAACGTCAGGGTGACAAACAAAAACCGCAGATCCTGCATCAGGAGGTGGTGGCGCAAAGCCGGCTGTTTAAAATTGAGCAGCTGGAACTGCTGTTTAGCAATGGCGAACATCGTATTTTCGAAAGAATGCGTGGTTCTGGCCGTGGCGCGGTGATGGTGGTGGCTTGCCCCGATCCGGAGCATTTTTATCTGATCCGGGAATACAGCGCCGGTACTCATGATTATCAGCTAGGTTTCCCCAAAGGGCTGATCGACCCTGGTGAAGATGCGCTGGTCGCTGCCAATCGCGAATTAAAAGAAGAAGCAGGTTTTGGTGCCCATACTTTAGTGCAGTTAAAGAGTGTGGCGCTGGCTCCGGGGTATTTTAATGCTACAATGCAAATAGTTCTTGCTACAGGCTTATTTCCGGAAACTTTGCCCGGTGATGAACCTGAGCCACTGGAATTAGTGCGGTGGCGCTGGCAGGATCTGGATGAATTGTTACTGCAGGTCGACTTTACCGAAGCCCGTAGTATTGCAGCCTTGTTTCTGGCGAGAAAGTATCTGGATACCCATCAGGATGTTTTTAAGTAGACTGTTAGAGCCGGTCAAAGCTGCAGCCCGCGAAGCCGGTGAAACCTTGTGGCAGATGTATCAGAGTGGCGAAGTTCAATACAGCCAGAAAGCTGACGACAGCCCGGTCACCAGCGCTGATTACGCCGCCAATCAAATCATTATCGACCGGTTGTCCGAGCTGACACCGGATATCCCAATCATCTCCGAAGAAAGTAGTCTGGTGCCGTTAGCGCAGCGTCAGGATTGGCCACGGTATTGGCTGATAGATCCGATGGACGGCACTCAGGAATTTGTCGCCAGAAGCGGTGATTTTGCCGTCAGCATCGCGCTGGTCGAGCATGGCTGGCCGGCGCTTGGCGTTATTTTCTGGCCGAAAGAGCAAATCTGTTATTACGCGACCCGCGGTAACGGCGCTTTTAAACAACAACGTAATCTGATCAATCACATCAAAGTGCGGCAACATCTGCACGGTGAACCGTTGCGGATCGCGGTCAGTCGGCGTCAACCGCTGGAGCGAATTAATGCACTGCTGGCCTCCGATCAACAAGTCGAATTTATTCCGCTGGGGAGCTGCAGTTTAAAAAGTTGTCTGGTGGCCGAAGGCGGTGCCGATTGTTATTTGCGCCTTGGCCCGACCGGTGAATGGGATACCGGCGCGGTGCATATTATTGTCGAAGAAGCCGGTGGTAAAATACTCGATAGCCAGTTTTCGCCGTTAAGTTACAACCAGCGCGAAAGTCTGGCCAATCCGGATTTTATGGTGATGGGGCAATCCAATGTTGGTTGGTCATCTTTGATCCAGCCGCACAGTGATTGCCGCTAAGAGCAACCGTCTCTCAGGTTGTTTCGGTACAGCACTCCCTGAAATGCGCGATTGCATGCCAGGATCACCGTGCAGATTACTGCTGTGACAGCTGCCGCCGATAATCCCGCTCATTTAATAAATCGACCGACTCTTCCTGTTCTGAGTAACATATCACCACGCTGCCACGTTTGATCTGTTCGTGCACCAGCGCCACTTTTTCGGCCAGTGACAAATCGCTGTCGCCATAATCGGTGCCTTCGCGCAGCACAAAAGCTTCAATCAGCGCCTGTAATGTGTCCGGGTTTAGCTGCTGGTAGGGAATTAGCATCAGCGTTGCTCCTTAGATGTTGTTGTAAAAATGCCGGAATAATCAAATCCAGCCAGTAGGTCGGGCGCCAGGGTGAACCACCGCTGATAAAACCGACATGGCCGCCGTGGCTGGATAATAACAGCTGCACTGGCAGTTGCGGTTGGTTAGGGATCACGCTTGGCGCCAGAAACGGATCGTCTTTGGCGTGGATCAGTAAACAAGGCTTCGTGATCCGAGTCAGATATGGTTTAGCACTGGCTTGACGGTAGTAATCTTCAGCATCAGCAAAACCATGCAATGGCGCCGTGAGCACATCATCAAACTGACGAATGGTGCGTAGTTGTTGGAGATCGCTACTGGTTAAAGCCAGTGGGAAAGGTTGATGTTTCTGCAGCTTGCGCCGCATGGTGGTTTTTAAGCGACGTAGCAAATAACGCTGATAAACCCGGCTAAAACCCTGATTAATCCGGTCCGCACTGGCCGATAGCTGCAACGGTGCAGAGACAGCTACCGCCGCCTGTAACGGGCAATGCTCGGCTTGTTCACCGCAATATTTCATCAGTACATTACCGCCGAGTGAAAAACCAACTGCTGCCAGCGGTACGCCGGGAAAACGCTGTTGCAGCATACTGATGACCACACCGACATCAGCGGTATCACCAGAGTGGTAAGCCCGTGGCAATTTATTCGCCTCGCCATGACATCCGCGAAAATGCATCAGCAAGCAGGCGAAACCTTGTTGCTGCAAGCTGTGCATCATGCCACGCACATAATGACTGCGATAATTTCCTTCAAGTCCATGCAACAGCAACACCAGTGGTGTATGTGGATTGGGTGGCACGCTGCCCCAGTGCAACATCAATTCGTCACCGTCTGGTAAATTAAATAATTCGGCGGTCAGCGTCAGCGGTAATTTCGGCGCCAGGTATTTGGCAAAAATGGTTTGCAAATGGCAGTTTATCAGCCACCAGGCTGGTTTAAATGCACTTAAATCAGTATTTTGCGAAAATTTCTCGCCTGCTTGCAATTTAGAACTTCCTCATTAACAATGCTTTGTCACTGGTCTCATCTCAATCGGGTTTACGACTACAGTTACCTGTGTTATTTCAGGTTAAACATCAGGAGTGCGCTGGATGCAACGACGGCAGTTTATCATGCTTGGGCTGGCCGCTGGCGCGACTTTAGCTACCGGCATCAGTATGTATCCGTTGGCGGTGGCAGATCAACAAGACCACCGTGATGCGGCAGCGCTGGTACTGGATGCCATCCTGCCAGCCTTGTTACTTGGCGCCTTGCCGGACAATCCAAAGCAACAACAAGCAGCGCTTGAGCAAACCCGGAATGCCGCGCTGGAATTCCTGCCATTTTTACCCAAAGGTACCCAGGCCGAGCTATCCCAGTTGTTTTTATTGTTGTCACAACAGCTCACCCGGCTGGCGTTGACCGGGCATTTGCTGGCCATTGGTGAATTGACCATTTCACAACGACTGCAGCTGCTAGAAAGCTGGCGCACCAGCTATCTTGCCTTGCTGCAACAAGCTTTTAATGGGTTACGTGCTTTATTGCTCGGTGCGTATTATGGCCAGCCCGCGCAGTGGCCCGCTTTAGGCTATCAGGCACCGGAGTTTCGCGCTTATGAATGATCCGATTAAACAAGGTTTAGCCAGCGGCTGGAAACATCTGGATGCATCGAGGTTTAGCGACGATCAACAGTTTGAATGTGACGTGGTGATTATCGGCACCGGCGCTGGTGGTGGTATCGCGGCGGAAATTCTGACTCAGGCTGGCTTGTCGGTGCTGATGCTGGAACACGGCGCCTTTCACAGCAGCAGTGACTTCCGGCAGCAAGAGCGCTGGGCTTATCCGCATTTATATCAGGACGGTGCGGCGCGCAAAACCAAAGATCAGGCGATAGCCATTTTGCAGGGGCGCACCGTTGGCGGCTCCACCACTGTCAATTGGACCACCTCAATCCGTACGCCTAAACCCACGCTGGATTATTGGCACAGTGAATTTGGGTTAGACTTTAGCTCATCAGAAACGCCGGAGCATCAGTTGGCGCCCTATTTCGCCAAAGCGGCCGGTCGGTTACATATTTCTGAATGGCAGGTGCCACCCAATGCCAATAACGAAGCGCTGCGCCGCGGATGTCAGCGCCTGGGCTGGTAATATACGGTGATTGAACGCAACGTCCATGGCTGCGCCAATCTGGGTTATTGCGGCATGGGCTGTCCGCTTAATGCCAAACAATCAATGCTGGTGACGACCATTCCGGCAGCGTTGCAGGCCGGTGCGACTTTGATCAGTAAAGTATCCGCGCGGCAGTTGTTGTGGCAAGGCGATAAAGTCACTGGCTTGCTGGCGGTGCCGGTGGATAGTTTCTATCAGCCCGATCCACGGCTGAGCATTAAAATTAACGCCAAACACTACATCGTCGCAGGCGGGGCGATTAATTCCCCAGCCTTGCTGCTACGCTCAAAAGTGCCAAACCCATCCGGGCGTTTAGGCAAACATACTTATTTGCATCCCAGTGTGATTTCCGGCGCTTTGTTTGAAACGCCCATTCAGGGGCATCAAGGCGCGCCGCAATCGATTTACTCCGACCAATTTGTCTGGCCAACCGGTGCACAAATGGGCTTTAAACTGGAAGTTCCGCCTATTCATCCGGTGCTGATGGCATCGACGCTCACCGGCATGGCGCAATTTCATGCCGATATGATGCGCCAGTTTAATCAGTTGCAGGTGATGATTGCCCTGCTGCGTGACGGCTTTGACCCGCAGGCGCAGGGCGGACAAGTGCAGCTCAACAGTGACGGCGAACCGGTACTGGATTACCCGCTGACCGATTACATCTGGCAGGGTGTACAACAAGCCTATCTGGCGATGGCTGAACTGCAGTTTGCTGCCGGTGCGCGGGCGGTGATGCCGGTACACCAGGATGCATTGTTATACAGCAGCTGGCAGCAGGCTAAAGCTGCCATTCACAGTTTGCCATTAGCGAGGTATCGGGCTGCGCTGGCCTCGGCACATGTGATGGGCGGCTGCAATATGGCGGCGACGGCGGACAAAGGCGTGGTCGATAGTTTTGGCAATCATCATCAGCTGGCGAATTTGTCGGTGTTTGATGGTTCGGTGTTGCCAACCAGTTTAGGGGCCAACCCACAGCTGACTATTTACGGGCTGATTTGGCGCAATAGTCAGGCATTGGTAACACGGCTGGTGGGTTGAAATAATAAAAAAGCCGGGTGGTTGGGACGACCCGGTAAGATGACAGCAAAGGGAAAAGCTGGCGCTAGTGTTTTAACATCGTCGGTCACTCTTTGGTCTGGTCGTGATCAATTTTGTAGATAAAATACACTGCGTAAAACAGGCACAAGCCAATGACGATGGCGAGGCCAGTAAAAGAAATAAAGATCACCGGATCGTTGGTAAATTCTTGCCATAGGTTCATGGTTATTGCCCCCGCTAAAAGCACTAATAGTATTTAATCACTAAGCAGAGTGTAGAGCGGCTTCTAACCTCAGAACCTGACTTGGATCAAGCTTTAAGCCGCCGGAATTTCAACAGTGGCAGCAGCTTGATCCAGATCAAAAATTTGCTGCTGTAGGGGCGTGGAGTCGATGGCTAAACGCTGTAGATACACCGCCAGCAAAGTGCAATTCGGTGCTGACGCGCGTAGTGGGAAGCTGTGTAAACAAGCAATCAGCTGTTGTTGTTCTAACTGTTCTGAACAAAGCTCCGCTTGCAGCAGCTGTTGTTTGAAGCTGGCGGCTGCATTTTCAGATAAATGCGCCGGCAGCTGGCGGCGTAATTGGCGCAGTGGTGCGGTGAATAACTGCTGCTGCGTCTTCACAGCTTGCTGCAGCAATTCAATTTCCGTCGTAGTTATCTGCTGTTGTCGCCGCTGCAAATACAACAGCAATAACAGCAGGTTGACGTTAACGCCAAGCTCATCCTGCCATTGCAGCGCCAGCGGTTTGATACCCGGATAAAGCGCCAACGACCAGTGCCAGAATTGCTCCGGATCCGGCCATGGCAGGTGCGGCTTACTCACATCAGGCATTGTTTTGCCAAAACTCGTTGGTTTGTTGCTCCAGCTGTTCCTGCGCTTCAAACCATTGTTCTTCAATGGTCGCAAGTTCGGCTTTGTATTTAGTTTGTTCAGCCAGTACTTTGGTCATTTCGGCTTTACGGCTTTGCTCGTATAAACCGCTGTCAGCCAGCTTTTCTTCCAGCACCACCAGTTTTGCTTCCAGCTGATGCTGATGTTTTTCCAACTTCTCGATATTTTGCTTCAGCACCCGGGTCAGGTTACGTAAATCTGCTTCCAGCCGTTTTTGATCTTTACGTTGCGCCGCACCATTACTGACCGGCTCTGCCACCGGTTGCTGCGCTTTAGCATCGTTTTGCAGCCACTGGTAATAGTCGGCCAGATCACCTGGAAAAGGCGCCACTTTGCCGTGTGCCACCAGATAAAACTCGTCGGTGGTGCTGGCGAGTAAATGCCGGTCGTGCGAGACAACCACAATGGCTCCTTCAAAACCTTGCAGCGCCATCACAATGGCTTCGCGCATATCTAAATCAAGGTGGTTGGTTGGTTCATCCAGCAGCAGCAAGTTCGGGCGTTGATAAACCAATAGCGCCAGTACCAGCCGGGCTTTTTCACCACCGGAAAACGGCGCGCAGGCAGCCAGCGCTTTATCACCGTGAAAACCAAAACCGCCTAAAAAGTCACGCAGGCTTTGTTCGGTGACCGTAGGCGCGAGGCGCACCATATGCTGCAACGGCGAATCTTCCGGTCGCAACGTTTCAAGCTGGTGCTGGGCGAAATAACCAATACTGACGCCATTGGCGTACCAGACCGTACCGCTTTGTGGCTGCAGGCTACCGGAAAGCATTTTAATCAGCGTTGACTTACCGGCACCGTTACGGCCGAGCAAACCAATCCGGCTGCCTGGTAACAGCTGAAAATTAATTTGCTGTAAAATACTGTGATCGCCATAACCTGCACGCACGTTTTCCATCTTCAGCAATGGGTTTGGCAATGAGCGCGGGTCGAGAAACTCAAACTGAAACGGCGAATCAACATGGGCCGGGGCTAACAACGTCATCCGTTCCAAAGCTTTAATGCGACTTTGAGCCTGTTTGGCTTTGGTCGCCTGCGCGCGGAAGCGGTCGATAAATTTCTGCAGATGCGCGACCTGGCGTTGTTGTTTTTCGAAGGTCGATTGTTGCTGCGCCATTTGTTCGGCGCGCTGGCGTTCAAACTGGCTGTAATTGCCACGATATAACGTCAGCTGTTGGCCGTCGATATGCGCGATGTTATCAACCACGGCGTCCAGAAAGTCGCGGTCGTGGCTGATCAGCAGCATGGTGCCTTCAAAGTTGGCCAGATATTTTTCCAGCCACAGCACTGCATCTAAATCTAAGTGGTTGGTGGGTTCATCGAGCAGCAATAGCTCAGCGCGTTGCATTAATGCCCGCGCCAGGTTTAAGCGCATCCGCCAACCACCGGAAAATGATTTCACCGCTTGTTGTTGCATGGCGCCGGTAAAACCCAGACCATCGAGTAAAGTACCGGCTTTGGCTTCGGCGCGGTAACCATCCAGTGCTTCAATTTGCTGGTGGACTAAAATCAGGTCGGTGTCTTCATGCGCCAGTTTCACTTGTTGTAATAAAGGGTATAACTTTTCGTCACCTTGCAGCACATAGTCCATGGCGCTGGCGTCAACCGCCGGTGTTTCCTGCGCGACAGTGGCGATGGTCCAGCTGTTTGGAATGCTGACCGTACCGGCATCGGCTTGCAACTTACCTTGCAGCAGTGCAAATAAAGTCGATTTACCGCAGCCATTGGCGCCGATGATCCCGACTTTTTGCCCCGGAAATACGGTAAGATTGGCTTGTTGCAGCAGACATAAAATGCCGCGGCGCAGTTCGACTTGTTGCAGTTGGATCATTTGTTCTACCACTGGGACTGATTTGGGCTGCTAATGTAATCTTTCAGGCCGTACAAACCAAGAGTTTCGCGGTTTTTTGCATCTTCAAAAGGTAATTTCAGCTATGACCACCAGAAAGAAAAAACGTTTTATTGCCGGAGCCAGCTGTCCGAAATGCAAAGCGGTCGACACTATGATGTTGTTTCTGGAGCACAATGTCGAAAAAGTAGAGTGTGTCAGCTGTGGTTATCAGATGGCACAACCGGAGTCGCAGGTTGAACGGATGGCACGAGAGGCCGAAACGGTGATTGGGGTCTTTAAGCCGGAATAGGCCGGAGTAGGCGGTTGGTGTTGCTGGCTGCAACTAAGCGGTGGTAACACAGCAGTTGTTTTTGCCACAACTGCTGCTGAAAAATCTAATCTGAACCGCAAATCATTGATAGCGGCCCAATAGCGGATCAATAATGCGGTGGTGGCGGCTCTTCATGCGGTCGTAAGATGCCACTGTCGCCACCTTGTGTTAGTTTTTCCGCCAGGATCAGCACCTGCCGCTGCAATTTCTCGATGCGTTTCTGATGTTCCAATAGTTCGTTGTTCAGCTGTTGCAGCGCGTCATCCTGAAACGCTAAGCGGCTTTCCAGTTCAAACAATTGGCTTTGCAACTGAATTTCCGTTGGGGTGAAGTCATTCATAATTAAATTCCCATTCCTCGGCCTGACCACTGGAGCTTTCAGTCAGGATCCGATTTGGTGCGATAAACGCAATATCATACACCACCGCACTGGCGCTGCGGGTATGGGGAAATGGGCTGACCAGAAAATCTTCGACAATCTGGCCGGTGGTCAAATCCCAGATAGTAGCCCGACGTGAAGCGGCACCCGTTAGCAAATAACGGCCATCGTCGCTAAAGCGCGCGGTGGTAAAGACTCTGCCACGTCCCATCTCCAGTTGCAATTTGGCGCGACCGGTTTTTAAATCCCAGACCGTAGCCTGCTGCTGGCTGTCAGCGGTAAAGGCAAATTGACCGGTTAAATCCAGTGCGACTTTGGTGACGCGGGTTGGATGCACAAAACTTTGAATAATCTGGCCGCTTTTGGTATCCCACAAGTAGGCTTTCAGATCGTTGCCGCCGGATAAGGCGTAACGGCCGTTGGGCGATATCGCCACTGAATTCACTTTTTCGGTATGTCCCAGAAACTCCAGCCGGCGGCCTGACTTTAACGTGACGTGCAGCACTTTACCGTCATTCTGACCAATCAGCAGATGATTGCCACCTTGCGACACGGCAATATCACGCACTGTCGATTCCGGCAGCGACCAGAAACCGACATTCTGACCATCGCTCATCCGCCACAGCGAAAAACTTTTACTGTCGGCACTGAGTAAAAAATCACCTTGGTAGCTAAATGCCAGATGGCTAATGAAATTATCGGTCGGTTGTTGCTGGCTGATCCGGAATTTGGCATTGTGATTGGTTAAGTCCCAGACCACGACGCCGGAGGTCAGGCTGGACACCGCGGCCAGCTTTGGACCGGAGGCTATTGCGGCAGCGACGGTGCCAATGGCAGAATGCTCGGTTTGTTGCAGCGGAGATTTTTGAACTTCTGAGCACGCAGCCAGCCAAAGGCTGAGAAAAATGCCGAGATATTTCATTCTATGTGTTAACGTCATCAGCACAAATCTGTAGTATAGGCATGGTTAAAGGTTAGTCCTTTATTACTATAACAACACACTTTTGCAGTTAAGTCTGCAGTTTATTGGAGAAACAAATGCGCGTATTGACCAAGGTGTCGCTGATTGCAGCCGCCGTGATTTCATTGTCTGCCTGCCAAAAAGAAGCCGCCGCTCCGGTAGCACCTGTACTGGATACAGACGCAGCAAAACAATCTTATGCTATGGGTATTACCGTGGGTAAATACCTGAACAGCGCGGTAGAAGAACACAAAAAATTAGGCTTACCACTGGCTTCTGAAACCATGATCCGTGGTGTGCAGGATACGTTAGGTGGTAAACCAGCACTGACTGACGAAGAAGTGCAAAAAATTATGACCGCGCTGGACGAGCAGTTCCGTGCCAAACAAGCTGAAGCTGCCAAAGTGAAAGCAGAAGAAGCGATTGCCAAAGGCAAAACCTACTTAGAAGAAAACGCGAAAAAAGCTGGCGTGACTGTGACTGCATCTGGTCTGCAGTACGAAGTGATCACTGCTGCTGACGGTCCTAAGCCAAAAGCTGAAGAAAAAGTTCGCGTGAAGTACAAAGGTACATTCATTGACGGCACTGAATTTGACAGCACTGAAAAATCAAATGGCGGCGAGCCGGTTGAGTTTATGCTGAATCAAGTGATCAAAGGCTGGACTGAAGGCGTGCAACTGATGGGTGTAGGTTCTAAATTCAAGTTCACTATCCCGGCAGCTCTGGGTTACGGTGATCGTGACGTAGGTCCAATCCCAGCCAACAGCACTTTACTGTTTGAAGTTGAACTGATCGGTATCGTTGGCGAAGAAGCCGCAGCACCTGCTGGCGAAGCTGCAAAAAAGTAATAATTGCTACGCCTTATAAGACTCAATAAAAGTAAGACCCAATAAAAAAACCGCCTGCTGGCGGTTTTTTTATGAATTCGATTTTATACCTTGTAGTACACCATGACAAAGCGGATGTTAAGCCGACACGGTCACGTGATTGGCAAACAAGGTTTGGATCAATTCATCTTCCAGACCAAATCGGTCTTCTAACGACTGTCCCAGCGCGGATAAATCATGGTCAAAAGCGCCAAAACTGTTTTCAGCGGAAGGCTCAGCGTAGCTATCGTTAAATTCCAACGCAATATCAGTGGAAGCAGAAATTTTCGGATACAAAGCTTCAGCCAGTGATTTGCTGTCGTTGCCATTAATTTCGCATTGCGAAACTATTTGGTCATACACTTCAAAATGGCCAGCAGACAAGTAATCCATCAGCAGCTGACAAAAACCAAGAATATCTTCTTGTGCCGGTAGTTGGTTGTCCTGGTTTTGCTTATCAAAAGGTGGCAATGCCGCCAGTTTGCAGTAAGAAACGATTAGTTGTTGCCGCTCTTCTAACCAATTGTCAATTGCGGTTGAAGAGCCGCCCCATTGTTGCCGTGCGGATTGCAGACGGGTATACATAACCGTTTCCTTGATAGATTAAATACGAGCGTTATGCCTAATTAAATGAATTCTGTCACAAAGATCAACTATTTTTTCATTGGTCGGGTCAGTGAATGCCATTATGATAACCACCATCCACCCGGCCTTGCATAGATTTATTGCTGATGAAGACCCACAACTTAACCTTAAAACCCGATGATGCCGGTTATTGGTTTATCGTCAACCAAGGCAAACTGTTGCTGACAAGTGAAACCATACAGGTGCCACAGGGTAGATGGCAAGAGTTACAGATCAAAGAGCCTGAAATGGTCTGCTTGATTGGCCAATGGCAACACCAAAACTGTTATCTGGTGGTGAGTAACGACCAATCAGATCCGGCATTATGGTTTTCTGCCCGTGAACTGCTGACGCAGCCAGAACCTATCTGGTTTGAATTGGCAGCGCGTGCCTGCCAACTGGCGCTGTTTTTACAAACCCATCGTTATTGTGGTCAATGCGGCAACCGGATGCATCTGGTGCACTGGGAGCTGGCCATGCTGTGTCATAAATGTGGTTTTCGTTGTTACCCACGAATTTCGCCTTGTGTACTGGTGGCCATTGTGCGGCAACAGCAAATTCTGCTGGCGCGTTCGAAACGGCATAAAGCAGGTTTTTATTCGATATTGGCAGGTTTTGTCGAATCAGGTGAAACGTTGGAACAGGCGGCAGTTCGCGAGGTAAAAGAAGAGGTTGGTATTGATATTACTAATTTACGGTATGTCGGCAGTCAACCCTGGCCTTTTCCGCATTCGTTAATGGCCGGTTTTATCGCTGATTATCAAAGTGGTGAGATTGTTTGTCAGCCCAATGAAATTGAAGAAGCCGGCTGGTTTGAGTTTTCGCAGTTACCAGAGGTGCCGCCGGTGCAGACTTTATCCGGAACGATGATAGAGCAAGTGCGGTTATTGGTCGCAAAAAAGTATCTTGGATGACGAACGGATGTGGTTTGGAGTCGCCGCATATTGCAGCAAATAAAAAAGCCACAAATGTGGCTTAAGTAGGTGTTGCCGGGTTCGTATCTTCGAACTCTTGTTATTGATTTTCTTCACTAGCGCGTCAGTTTTATATCAGATGGGTTGACGGGCTGCAAGACAAAGTTCGCACATAAAGCGATAAAAATTCATTAAACAGCAAACGTAGTGTCATAGCAGCTATGCTGTTAAAATAACTCAACATAGCCTAATGGTAGAGCCAAGATGGAATTAAAAAACGATCGTTACCTGCGCGCCCTGTTAAAACAACCGGTTGACCGCACCCCAATTTGGATGATGCGTCAGGCAGGCCGGTATTTACCTGAATACCGTGAGATCAGAGCCAAAGCTGGCGATTTTATGACGTTGTGCAAAAACCCAGAGCTTGCCTGTGAAGTGACCTTGCAGCCATTACGTCGTTATCCACTGGATGCAGCCATTTTATTCAGCGACATCCTGACCATCCCGGATGCGATGGGCATGGGGTTGTATTTTGGTGAAGGTGAAGGCCCTAAATTTACTAAACAACTAAACGATTTTATGGACGTGGTGCAATTACCTATTCCGGATCCTGAAGTTGAACTGAAATACGTGATGGATGCCGTGCGTACCATTCGCCGTGAATTAAATGGCGACGTACCTTTAATTGGCTTTTCAGGCAGCCCTTGGACGCTGGCCACCTATATGCTGGAAGGCGGTAGCAGTAAAACCTTCTCAAAAATTAAAAAACTGATGTACAGCGAGCCGGAAGTGGTGCACATCCTGCTCGACAAGCTGGCACAAAGTGTCATTTTGTATCTGAATGCACAAATTGCGGCCGGTGCCCAGTCCGTGATGATTTTTGATACCTGGGGCGGTGTACTCACACCAAACGCTTACCGCGAATATTCCTTAAGCTACATGCAACAAATCGTCGAAGGTTTAACCCGTCATGCCGATGGCCGTCCGGTGCCGATTACGCTGTTCACCAAAAATGGTGGTTTGTGGTTAGAAGATATCGCCAAAACCGGCTGTGATGCGATTGGGATTGACTGGACCATGGATATTCGTTTGGCCAGGGCTCGGGTTGGCGATAAAGTTGCGCTGCAAGGCAATATGGACCCGGCGATCCTATTGGGTTCACCAGAGCGGATCCGTCTGGAAGTACAGGCAATTCTGGATGGTTATGGCCAGGGCTCAGGTCATGTGTTTAACCTGGGTCACGGTATTACCCCAGATGTTGACCCTGAACGTGCGCGGGTCTTTATTGAAGCGGTGCAATCCTTTAGCCGGACCTACCATATCAATACTGATCTGTAAGCAGCTACGGATGATGCACCAAAACAAAGGCGCTTGATGCGCCTTTGTTTTTTGGGAAGGAGAAAACACCTTGTTCAGGGAAGTTCAGAGGTTTGTAACTGGCCAGCGTATTCTGTCATTAATTCGCGATAGTTATCGGTTGCCCAGTTGCGGTCTTCGGCGGCATCAATCGCCTGCTGTAACATCGCTTCACCACGTTGTTGCATGCCTTGTTCAATCAGGGCAATCCCGATGGTTGACAACAATTTAGGGTTGTCAGCATCTTGTTTTAAACCTTCTTCTGCCAGTTGAATGGCTTTTTCGGCACTGCGCAGTTTTGGATTGTCCGACATTGCCAGCAACGACGCGTATTCAGCGATTGCCGGGCCATACTTTTTCGCTGCTGCCTGAGCCAGATAGGTGGCCGCGCGTTCCGGATCAAACTGAATATTGTCACTGTCCAGCAATTGCTGAGCCAGTAGGTAACTAGCCTGTGGATTATTACCGTCTTGTGCGGCGAAAGTCAGCCAGTTAATGGCTTTATTGCCGTCTTTGTCACACTGACTGCCATTTAATACACATTGCGCAACGTTAAACTGTGCCAGCTGATTCCCGTTAACTGCAGCTTTCAGATACCAATCCAAAGCTTTTTCACCCTGAACCAAACCAGCTTGTGCAATCAAACCATATTTGTATTGATATTCAGCAAAACCCGCGTCTGCAGCTTCTTTGACTGCATCAATATATTCCTGATGCTCCAGCTGAAATTTGCGTTTGGCCGCCGACAATTTACCGGTGGTGAACACATGGGTTTGATAATCAAGGCGAATAGCATCACCGTAAGCATTGCGCGGCGGCGCGAAGGTCCATTTGTTAATGGCTGTAAGGACATCTTCATCAATGGCCGCTGGTGGAAAAGCTAACGCGACTTTACTATTTTCTACCTGGCCATTTTCATTGATATCAAAGATAACGACGGCCCAGGCGATAGACCCTTCACGTTGGTAATAATCTGGTTTGGGCTGGCGTAAAGGTTTGACTTGCTGTGAAGGTTGAAACAGGTTGTGCACAATCGGATATAAGTTGCCTTGTAATGCCACAGTGCCATAATTCTGGCTGATTTCGACAAAGGTTTGTTTGCCAGCGCGACGGGATGGCAACAAGTTTCGAAGCTCGACATATTTTTCGGCCGCTCCTGGTTGCTGAAAACCTTTGGCTGTTAATGCCCAGGCGTATGCCCGGTTGATGTCTACTTCGACGCCATGGCCATGATGATAGCTTTCAGCCAACAGCAATTGTGCATGAGGGTGACCAAGCTGAGCCAGTGTCTTTAATTGGGGCAAGGCCTGTTGATAATCTTCATTCTGATAAAGTTTAAAAGCAGCGGCGAAATCTGCTTGCGCGCCAGCACTTAAACCTATGGCAAGCAAAAAGCAGCAACAACGTTTCAGAAACATGCCTGCACTCCTGTGATTATTTTGGTGTTTTTTTCGAGTGTACAACGGTTTATTCGACAAAACAAAACAAAAACGGCGCATTTTTGCGCCGTTTAAATGATTTCATTAACGATAGCTACTTTACTAAAACAATCTGTTCAGCCCGTTCATCGCAGCAACCCGATAGGCCTCCGCCATGGTCGGATAGTTAAAAGTAGTGTGCACGAAATACTCGACATTATTGCCGCCGTTCTTCTGCATCATAATGGCCTGGCCGATGTGGACAATTTCGGCCGCGCGTTCACCAAAACAATGGATGCCGAGAATTTCTTTGGTATCTCGATGGAATAACAGTTTCAGACTGCCAACACTGGTATTGGCAATTTGCGCCCGTGCCAGATGTTTAAACTGCGCGCGACCAACTTCATAGGGAATTCTGGCGGCTGTCAGCTGTTGTTCGGTTTTGCCAACAGAACTCATTTCCGGAATGGTGTAAATGCCAACCGGAATATCGTCGATTAATTGGGTAGGGCAGTCGCCGTGAATAATGGCATGGCCAGCAATGCGGCCTTGGTCGTAAGCGGCGCTCGCCAGGCTTGGGTAACCAATGACATCGCCAACGGCATAGATGTTCGCCACTTCGGTCTGATATTTGGCATTCACTTTCAGCTGACCGCGGCTGTCGGCTTTCAGCCCAACGGCGGCAAGGTTTAAAGTATCGGTATTGCCGGTACGGCCGTTGGCAAACAAAATACAATCCGCTTTCATTTTTTTGCCGGATTGCAGATGCAGAATAACCCCATCTGGCAAACCTTCAATCGACTCAAACTCTTCGCCATGACGGATAGTTACGCCGGAATTCCAGAAGTGGTAGCTCAGGGCGTCAGAAATCTCAGCATCCATAAAGGATAACAGTCGATCCCGGGTATTCACCAAATCCACTCTGACCCCAAGGCCTCGGAAAATAGAAGCGTATTCGCAACCTATAACACCGGCGCCAAAAATGATGATATGCCGTGGGTCGTCTTGCAGTGATAAAATGGTATCGCTGTCGAAAATATGTGGGTGGTTAAAATCAACACTCTGTGGGCGATAAGGCCGTGAACCAGTCGCAAGCACAATAGTTTCGGCGGTAATCAGCCGCTCCGGACCGGTCGGTGGCGTGATTTTAATGGTATGAGTGTCGACAAATGACGCTTCACCGGCGAATACTTCAACCCGGTTGCGGTCATAAAAACTGCTGCGTAACCGGACTTGTTTACGAATAACCCCGGCAGCATGCTTTAGTATTTGCGGAAAGGTCAGGTTCGATGACTGATTTTCCATTTGAAACAACGGGTTTTCGTTGTATTCGATAAAGCGGCTGACCGAATGTCGTAGTGCTTTCGACGGAATAGTGCCCCAGTGTGTACAGCCGCCGCCAACTTGATCATGCCGTTCAACCACTGCAACTGATTTGCCACTTTTGGCGAGATTCATCGCAGCCCCTTCACCACCAGGGCCAGTGCCGATAATAATGGCATCGTATTGATATTGTGGTTTGGCAGAAGTCGTTTTTTCAGGCACAGCAGTTCCCTATTCCGAAGGTGGTATTCAGTTACTGATAATAGCAGCTTAAATTCCGGAAGCTAAAGCAGAAAAGGTAACTTGCGTTACCTTTTCGTCGAAAAATCAATAGCGTGACTCTGTTAAGCATACTGCTGAATAAAGCTCTGCCACTGTAGTTGCTGCTGTTGCCAGTTATGTTTCATTTCAGCGTAATTTTTACGGATATCAAAATCATTATATTGTTGTATCAACTGCGCTTTGCGCTGTTGTAGCTGTTCTTTTCGTTGCTGCAGCAATTGCTTCTGCACTTCGTAATAAGCCTGCATCCGTTCCAGCAACAACGCATATTCGTGCTCCATCCGCTGCAGCAATTGTTCAGCGTCTGGCAGCAACATGGCTTTGGCTTGAGCGCGTTTAAGCTGCATCAAGGCTTTGGCCTTGATGATCCGATCTTCCGGGCAGATTTTTAAATTGCGGGTCAACCCTAACCAGGAACAACTTTTAATCAACCATTTGGTTGGATCGAATTGCCACCAGCGAATGCCATTGCGATAGTCATATTCAAAAATATGATGGAAATTATGGTATCCCTCGCCGTAGGTTAAAAATGCCAATACGCCGTTGTCGCGCGCGCTGTTCTGATCGGTATAAGGTTGGCTGCCCCAAATATGAGCCAGTGAATTAATAAAAAACGTAAAATGATGGCTCAACACTAATCTGAGCACCCCAACACTGAGTAACATGCCGATATAGCTGTCGGTTAAAAAACCAAGAAATAGCGGAATACCAAAATTGGTGGCAATGGTCAGCGCCAGATAATGTTTGTGCTGCCACATTACAATCGGGTTGTTTTGCAGATCCCGGACATTGCTGTAATCGTTATAACGATGGCTTTGATATTCGCGCAACATCCAGCCGATATGGCTATACCAGAATCCATGTTGTGCTGAGTACGGGTCTTTATCGTTCTGGTCGACAAACTTGTGATGCACCCGATGATCGGAAGACCAATGTAATGCACTGTTTTGTAAGGCAAAAGCGCCACCAATCGCGAAGAACCACTGTAAAATCGGGTGCGCTTCGTAAGTCTTGTGTGCCCACAACCGATGATAACCAGCGGTAATCGACATGCCACAATAACCAAGGCATACAATAGTGGCGGTGATTTCCAGCCAGCTAAAGCCAACGGTGACAGCGTAATAAGGGACAGCAATTGCTGCGATTAGGAATGTAATGCTAAAGATGAGGACGTTAGTCCAGATAATTGGTGGTTTAGGCATTTTAGGAACAATTGGCTTACAGATGTAAGCTAATTTTACTTCGCAATTTCATCAGGTCAAGGTATAAAATGTTATTCCTTCAGCACAGGAAGTTCACGTGACCAGAGCTCAACAAAAAGAACGCACCCGCCGCGCCATTATCGATGCCGCTTTTGCCCAGCTAAGTCCGGATAAGGGCTTTTCCAGCCTGAGTTTACGCGAAGTCGCCCGCGAAGCTGGCATCGCGCCAACCTCTTTTTACCGCCATTTTGCCGATATGGATGAACTGGGTTTAACTTTGGTCGATGAAGCAGGCTTAATGTTGCGGCAGTTATTGCGCCAGGCGCGGCACCGCATTGAAAAAAACGGCAGCGTTATCCGTACTTCGATTGAGACCTTCATGGAGTTCGTGGTGGGAAACAGTAATGTATTCAGATTGTTACTGCGCGAACGCTCCGGTACTTCCGCACCATTCCGGCGTGCGGTAGCCAGGGAAATCCAGCATTTCTGTGCTGAACTTGCCGATTATTTGCGTAAAGAAACGGCTTGCCCGGATGAGTTCGCTCAAGTACAGGCCGAAGCCATGGTGACCTTGGTGTTTCACGCCGGCGCTGACGCGCTGGATGCAAGTCAAGAGCTACGGCTGCAAATCACCCACCGCACCATTACGCAGCTACGCTGGCTGGCGCATGGCGCGGCAGGTTATGGCCGTCGTCCTAAAGAGTGATTTTTCGAAGCCAGACACCACATTCAATATGATGGGTGTATGGGAACTGGTCGAATAATGCAAACTGTTGCACTTGGTGGGTTTTAGTCAAGGTTTCCAGATTCAGCGCCAGCGTTTGTGGGTTGCAGGATATGTAAATAATGTCGTCAAATCGACTGACTAATTGTTCTGTCGCAGGATCCAGTCCAGCGCGTGGCGGGTCAACCAAAATGGTATTTAACGCAAGACCCGCTAAATCAATACTTTTTAGTTGCTGACCTTGTGCCAGTGCCGCACTGACATCTTCAGCCGACATCTGTAACACCTGCACATTATTAATGTGGTTTAGTGTGATGTTGTGTTCAGCACAGCGAATTGAAGAACGGGCAATCTCAGTGGCCACCACCTGGTTAAAATAAGGCGCCAGCGCTAGTGAAAAATTACCGTTGCCACAATAAAGCTCCAGTAAATCACCATGCAGCTGCTTGGCAATATCACAGCTCCAACCCAGCATCTGTTGATTTACTTCGCCATTTGGTTGGGTAAAACTATTTTCAATCTGTTGATACTGTAATTGCCGGTTTTGGACTTGCAACGTTTCTATCAAGTGGTCGCGATCAACCAGGATTTTTTGTTTACGCGCCCGGCCAATAAAATCGACCTGCTGAATTGACGACAACTCTGCTTTTAACGCGGCCGCTTCAGCTTGCCATTCTGCCGGGATCGGCTTCTTATAAATCAGGCTCACCAACAATTCGCCACTTAAACTGGCCAGATAATCGATTTGATACAAGCGATTACGCAGCAAAGGACGTTTTTTTACCGCCTCTAGCAGCACCGGCATAAAGTCAGCGATGGTTTTACAGGCGATGGGAAAATAGTCGATTCGTTGCTTCGACTTCGTTAGTGGATCAAACATGATGTGAAACATGTCGTCTCCTTCATGCCAAATCCGAAACTCAGCGCGCAGCCGGTAATGTTCGGGGCTTGAAGGGTACACTTCGGTCTGGGTAATACCAAATGGGCGAAACAGCTGCTGCATTTCACTGACTTTGCTGTCGAGTAACGCCTGATATTGTGCTGGGAAAACCTGACCTAATTGCATCTTGAAGTCTCATTCTAAAAGGGCGGCTATTCTAAGAGTTTTTCGGCAAAGATCCAAATGCGCTGCTTTATATAAACAGAGATTGCACTGAAGGACGTTCGCGCATTGAATTGCTGTATGCAGCCAGCGGTTCTGGCACAATAGTCTGGTTGTCGTTAACAGGATAAATTTTTATGCACATTGGGTTTATTGACAGTGGGGTTGGCGGGCTAAGCGTTTATCAGCATGTAAAGTTGCGTGTTCCAGCTCGTTACACTTACCTGATGGACAACAAATACTTACCCTATGGTGAAAAGTCCGAGAGTTTTATCCAACAACGACTACTGCAACTATCAGCTTATCTGATTGAACAAGGTGCCGAGTTAATCGTCATCGCCTGTAATACTGCAACGACTCAAGCAGTTGACTACCTGCGACAGCATTTTTCGGTGCCGTTTGTTGGTGTAGTACCAGCAATTAAGCCCGCGGCCGCTTTAAGTGAAGGTCATTCATTTTCAGTATTGGCCACCCCCGCAACTTGTAACAGTGATTATCTGCAAGGATTAATCCGGCAGTTTGCGCCTGATCATATTGTCATTAAAGTAGGGAGCAGTGAACTGGTGCGCCTGGCGGAAGAAAAAGTATGGTATTGCTCTGATGTTCGTCAGCAGGTCGCTGATATTTTAACGGTAAGTTCAATCCCAGACAGCGCCGGACATATTGTCGTGCTGGGCTGCACCCATTTCCCATTTTTAGCGGAAGAAATTAAAGCAGCTTTATCAGAAGAAACAGTATTGCTGGATACCGGATTGGCGATTGGAAATCGTGTGGCGCAATTAGTCGCGGGTTGGCCCGTTCATATTGAAAGTGTAACTGACACCTTTATTAGCACCAGAGAGTTGATACCTGCTCAGATAGAAAGGCTGGCCGAACTCGGCTTTGACCAGCATCATTGCTGGCCAATGCCGATCACTACTTAAACTTATTCTTCGCCGTCTTCAGAGTCCTGGCGTTCTTTTGCTTCCCGGACTTTTAAAGTTCTGCCTTCAAATTCAAAATCGTTTAATTTCTGGATCATTTTGTTGGCATCTTTGGCTGACACTTCCACGAACCCAAAACCACGACGACGACCAGTCTGACGATCCTTCATCAACCGCACATTGACGACAGTACCCGATTGTTGAAATAACTCACGTACAGCTTCTTCATTTGCACGATAAGGTAAATTACCTACATAGAGCGTAGCGGTATCACCAGACACAGCAGCGACCACGTTAGTTTTCTGCACCTTCGATCCTGCAGCAGCCGGCAAAGGTTTGTATTCCATCAGCAACGGGATCAGAATACCCGCAATGACCACACCGATGGTCAGTGCGGTTGCTTGCGAGAATAAATCAGCAGGTATAAATGTAGCGACGAGATAAACAATGATGGCTAAAGCCAAGGTAAAAGGTAACGAAGTTCTTAAACTAGATGACATAAGCAATTCCTAAATACATAAAGAGTGAAAAGACACATGAGAAAACCAACTACTTATAGTAGTCAAATTCTATATTAACCAGTCGATATCAGTTAGCCAACCTATAAAATAACGATATTGATATGAATTTTGCAGGTATTTTATCCAGAACGTGCTTTTTATAAGCAGTTGAATCAAAAAGCATAAAATTCTTCAAATTCCCGCTTGCGCCATTTCAAATACGCCCTATAATGCGCGCCATGCCACGGTGAGCAGCGAAAGCAGCGAACTGAGTAAGTTTGAAGTGAAATGAAAAAAGTCGATAAAAAGAC